>Ga0157363_1002175_pt1 | contig 17085 bp, 5 predicted proteins | sample AttsexASBM1_FD_111477 | JGI IMG/M metagenome (GOLD analysis project Ga0157363, IMG submission 111477) | Fungus gardens microbial communities from leaf cutter ant in Ribeirão Preto, State of São Paulo, Brazil - Atta sexdens ASBM1 | ecosystem: Host-associated > Fungi > Mycelium > Unclassified ... | reverse complement strand
TGTTTATGTATGTGTGTGTGTGTGTGTGTGTGTGTGTGTGTGTGTGTGTGTGTGTGTGTGTGTGTGTGTGTGTGTGTGTGTGTGTGTGTGAGTTTCTCAAATCTTTCTATTTCGAAAAGTAATTTTAGACTCAATACTAAAGTGACGAAAGATAATATCGCAGTGCAGTTATTTTTTTTTTTAATTTAACGTTAAGATTTGTGGGCTTCGTATATAGCTTTATTACACGGATCAGCTCTCTTTTCTCTCATTCTTTTTCTATTCGCTGAGCAAAGGGTTAAAAGCATCGTCATTATCAGGCACCGCACGCACTTTCTCTATCACGCGTTTATCTTGATCGCGAATAAAATCTCTCCCTTAATTATTACGTCGCTCGACAGGACGATATAGGCACAATGCACGAGAGCACGTGTGGTCGCGCGCCACTCTTTATTCCCTTGCTCATTGTCGATTAAAACAAAAAGAAAGCCGCGGGTCGTCCCGTAAACAACATGCCGCGGTCCGTGTGCAGGATCTAATGAATCGCTTCCGTTGCATTTCGTCTCCTTTGCAAAAGGAGACCCGATATGAAAGAGTCCGTAAGGTCAGGAAAAATTGTGGAGTAACGTAATAAGTGAACAATGAAGTGGTTACATTTTTTAACGACATAATTAACGTGAAATGTTTTATAATAGCTCTTAGTTTTCAGTCTTAATTATTTTTTAATTGTTAATTGGATTCGTATTATATGTCACATATACTCTCTAAATTTCGTGAAGAGATATCTCACTTGAAAAGAGTAAAAATTGAGCCAATTTTGAAAAAAGAATGAAAATATTATCACTCTTGTTCAAGAATAGCACATTTTCACTCTTTTTAGAGTGAGATTTACTTTTTTGAAATGAGATTCACTTCAAAGGAGTGAAATCTTAATTTCTTTTTTGGAGAGTAATACCATGCAGGGTAGATGGAACCTCATTGCAAAAAAGGAATTGAGATTTCACTCCTTCGAAGTAAATCTCATTCCAATCATTCCAAAAGAGTAAATCTCACTTTAAAAAGAGTACGAAATCTGCCATTTTTGAACAAAAGTGACGTATTTACACTTTTTTCAAGACAAATTAAATTTTCAGTCTGTTCGAGAGAGATTTTATTCCACGAGATTTAAAGAGTATACTTTTTAAAACTTTTAGAATGAATCTCTGGAAAATGAAATCTCATTTTTAAATATTAAAAACTGATCCCTTCTTTTTCAAGACTAGTTCAGTTTTTACTCTTTAAATTTCACTTCAAAGAATTTAGAAAGTAACTTTAAAAACCATGAAAAAAATTGCAGAACTTTTTAAATTTTAGGAAAATCGAATTCTCTTTCTAAAATGTTATCTACATGGATAAACTATAGAAAAAATATTCGCAAAAATTGCGGATTTCGAAAATCTGAGAAAGAACAAAGAAACTATGAAAGTTCTAACAGGTTACTAGGACTATCTGTTCGACCTTTGCGAGAGACGGGGAGATTTATGAGCCATTATGTATTGTGTGACTGGCAGAGCGGCTTCGAAGCATCTGGCGGCGTTTAACGGATTTCTATGGCGCTAATTGCCGCTGTGTTCACTAATAGCAACGTGGCTTTTACTTTCTTATCGTTTACGAGTTATAACAAAATTACGCGAAAGAACGATCCCTGATCTTGAAGAAAATTCAAGTCGATAGTGCAAGATTTATTGTATTTTTTCAATCTGCAATGATGAATATAATTAAGCTTCAAAAATATGAATAAGATAACTTGATTCTTTTATTTTTCATTTAATTGTAAATTTAATAAAAATTGAAGTCATTTTAACAGAATTTTATTTGGTATTTAATGTTTAAATACTTGATACTTTAAATATTTAAAGTATAAATATACTTCTAGAAGTTTCGAAAAAAAATCGACCTTAAATAAATCAAGAAATCCATTTCCAGATTTGGATAATTTCTTGATGGATTTTTCATTGTATTACATTGTAACGGTTTGCATGAAGAATACAAACTTATAATTATAATATAAAATAAAATAACAAATTGATTGTTTTTTTCAAATATAATGTAAAGACTTACAAAAATTACGAATAAAGTTATTTAATAGTAATCGGAATATTTCCAGACATTCGCGAAAAGAGCAGCGCGCGCAGTTTGCAAAATGGCGTCGCGACGACGCTGCTATCGATCGCGATGGCGACGCCGAGAGGCGTCGGCCACAGCGTCGGCGTTGCTAGTTGATGAATTTAAAGAGAAAGCCCATCGAACTTTTGCAAACTTAGGACAAAATATCGTTTTTTTTTTTATTTTAACTGCATCGATTATTTAAAAATTGCGTTTCTTAACTTGCAGAATTTTTCTAAATTTTAGGAAAATCGAATACTCTTTCTAAAATATTATTTATGTGAAAAATTATGGAAAAAAATTCATAAAAATTGTAAATTTCAAAAAAATTCAGAAAATAACAATAAAAGAAACTGTAGAAGTTCTTCCATGCGATCGTACTAATAATAACTACATGCCCGTCGTTACACGTCAGTCGTTATTTAAATCGTCCTTTGATTTCTAAGTCCTTTAATTTTCAGCCCATTTCACGGACAACAAATTCGTTCGTTCGACATGAAGATAAATTGGGCCATGTTGAAAATGGACCCCCGTGGTGCTCTAGGAATTCTTGGGACCGGATGCGCGGGTGACACGTCGGCGCCATTGTTCGAGAAGTGGTGGCCGGATACTGACGGATACTAAATTACAGATTCGAAAGGTTGCGGAGCATCTACGTCTGTAACGGTCCCTAATTTGGCCGCTAGTACGAACCAATTACGACCGCACGATAATATTCGGGAACCACCGTTTCAAGATTCGAACTGTCGGGGTCGAAGGTTCCCGCTGAAAGGCAACAGAGATCGTCCGTTCTCTCGCCAGTTTGGTATATAATATTTATGAATTTTACGCAAAGGACACTCTGAGGTCGTAGAAAATATGTCATTTTCAAATTCTCGAACTTTTAAGTTCGAAACCGACGCTTTTTAAGATATTCCTTTTCCTGCAGAGAAGGAATTTTTCTTGCGATGTGAATTCTATTTCTTTCGATAATTAATTAATTTTGATATAAACTTTTATGACAAGACATTTAAGAATGAATGGCAAAGATAAATGATTGAAAATCGATTGCGGTTCATTGGGATGAAGTCCATGATAATCGAAATAGGGATGTTCCGATCTCCAAAAGGGATGTTTCAATCTTCTCAAACATAATTTAAAAAATTGTTTTTAACCAATTTATTTTGCAAAAAATTGATTTTTCTAACTAAAAGGAGTTATTTTAGGCCAATCTTTTTTGTAAGGAATCGCTTCTTTTTTAACTAATTGTAAGAGCTATTTCGAAGCAATCTTTTTGGAAAAAATCGATTTCTATAACGAATCGATCTGGAGATTCCTAAACGCGTTCCTAAACATCGAGATGGTTTTAAAAGATTGATGCTCATTTACCTTGCCGTGTTCCTTATCAAAATCACAGTCATTGGGATCGACAGGGTAGTTTCCAGATGCGTTGCCGAAAACAAGCTGGAGATTGGTGCCTGTTGCCGCAAATGCGATTTCTGTGTGGCCTTCTCGACAGCCATTTTGGAAACGTACTTGACGTTCTTCGATCGGCCGATCTCTATAACCAGTGTATCTCACCTATAAAAAAAAACAGAAATATCGCTATATACATAGCAATTAGCAATATATACATAAATACATATTAATGTATGACATGTTTTCTCAAGTTTAACAAATGTAAAACTATCATTAAAATGCATTAATGTGAATTAATTTGAATTTTAAGTTGCGTATATAATTCTAGATTTATATTTATATATTATACACCTACTTTTTTTGCAAATTTATTATTACATTCAGTGTATGTATATAGATTTAGATTTATTATTAGATTTAATATGTAGATAACTATATTTTTAATGGCTATAGCAATAATCATTAAAATTAATATTATTTCTTCGCATATGATTTCGAAAAAATACACAAGCACTGATCACAAACAATATACAGACCTATAGTTCTTCAATGATATAATTTCTCAACGATAAAAATCGTCAATGATTTTAATAATTTCCCACCAATGTTTAAATAAAAATTCATTATTTTCAATTTACTAAAAATCTCCATGTCCCTTTATTGTCGTTTCAATATTGATGAATCACTTGACGATGTTTATCGAGAGAAACGTATCGGAATTTCGATCAAATTCCCACTTCAAAAATTTCTGATTCGAAGATTTGTTAAAATATGAAATGAACATAGAATACTAATTCGCTACTCTTGGGTGATCCGCAGTTGGACAAATTCGAAGAAAGGACAACATTCCTACGGCGTATTCTGTGTCGGCAAGCGACGGAAAATCATTTGCTGTCCCGATATCTTGCACTGCGCATTACGCCACGTAATTCGAAAAATATTCCTCGAGATATTCGATCGAGATTAAGCGAATAGTAATCAACGTTAAGTTGATTTCAAAACAAAGTGATTAATTCTGGGAACTAATGTAGCAACGATTACATCGATGTAATTATGACAAGTGTTGTTTAAACCTCTCCATTTGGATTATTATTTTTATTTAGTATTTCAATATTCTCCAAAATAGTCTTTGAAGACTAATATCTATTACTATCTACTAATATCTATTACTATCAATATCGATTGATTTTATAATGTTTAACTTACTTTTTATTTTTTTTTCTAGTTGTACATATTAATTAGGAAAAACTGGAAAGTAAATTAAACTGAGATTAAATCTACATTGGTGGAAATGGGCTATTAATAGGATAATTCCACTAAAGTAGATTTACTTCACTCTTGGTCCAACTTACTCTTCATCTTTTTCTATTTCTTAGGCCGTTTTTATCAATATAGATTAACTCTTGATTTAATGTACTTTTTATTTTCTTCTAGTTCTAAGAATTAGAATAGGACATAAAATTAAAGCTAATCCGAAGTTAATGTTAATTGACATTAATAGAAATGTATATTGGACTTGGACTCTAATGCAAGATTAACTTTTATTCTTGATTTTATCTCTATTTTAATTTACTCTTTATCTTCTTCTAATTCTAATTTTTCTAATTCTAAGAATTAGAAAAAAGTGAAGAGTAAATCGAGATTAAAATTAGTCGGTTCAATTCATTCTTTATCTTTTTCTAATTCTAATTTCTCTCTCTCTCTCTCTCTCTCTCTCTCTCTCAATTCTAATAATTGGGAGAAATTAGAAGAAGAGAAAGAGTAAATGAAAAAGAATAAAAAGGATAAAAACTGAAATTATAATTAATCTTACATTGGTTTTGAATCAAAATTAAAGTTAACTCACTAGGGAAAATTAATCTTTAAAGTTTACATTGATAGAAATGGGCATAAATTGGAGAACCGTTATATATAATAAGATTATCGACTGTAATATTTGTACAACTCGCACATTTACAAACAGAATCCAATTTAATGCATACGTTGAGTATTATAAAAATGAAAGTAACATGCCAAGTAAGTTCCTTCAACGTTTTCTTTATAAAAACTCATGACGTGCACTTTTTCGCTTCCTTTGCGTTTCACTATCAAAGATATCATACATTCGATATTATTTTTTTATGTGTTTATCAAAACGAGTGTTTCTCGGTACACATTAATAATGTTAACGTATCAGTATTTTACGTATCTTTCCTCTATGGACTCACCTCGCTTTCGCGACTCAACCTTCTGAACAGCTCGTCGCTCTCAAACTTGGCCTTCTGATCGGGCACAACGCGCGGCATCTTGAAGACGAGCCGGGGTGGCCGCGGCTGTTCGTACAGGCCCATTCCGTCGAACGGCAACACACCCACCCCTGCATGCTCGCTCATTGCGTGCATCATCTTCGACGCCGCGGATTTGTACCGGACCTCTTGGACGACACTATCTCCTCGTCCTCCTCGCGGATGTCACCGAGGTCGACTGGACTGTACGACACTACCGTTACTCGCTACTGTATATATATATATGATCGTATTACTTAGAGAAAAAAAATGAAAAGCTCCGAAAGTAGTTAAGTGACCACAAATCCCTTATATTCTCTTTTGCGCGATTCACCAAGCTCGATCCAAGATAACCGCGAGGAGACACTCTCGCCAGCCAGGACACGCACAATGTGGCGCTTCAGTGAAGACTGGAGCATCGAACCGAAAAGCGCACGGAGTTCCCCCACCGAGTCTCACTCGTTTCTGGGAGTTTGGAACCGCCTCTGAAGTCTGGACCGCCCTCCAATTCTCCCTCTCTCAGTCACTGAATCACTGAGCTTCGTCTAGTCAGCCAGCACGGCTCCCGATTCAACCCTCTGGAGGCGATATCGTAACACTCGGAACAGTGAGCTTGCATCCCAATGCCGAGGGTGAGAGAAGAAGGGCGATTTTGTGCCGGAACAATCTGGTTTCATGATTTTATAAATGGACGGAAGAACATTGCTTGGACTCGGTCTTGCGAGCGTTTATTTTCTAAGTGCCTCGAAATACGTCTTATTTTCTTTTAAATAGGAGATCGGGAATAAATGAGCTTTAACGTAAGCTTTATCAGAAACGTAAGCTTTATCTTTATTGAAATTTGAATGCGTTAATTCTAATGCTTCTATTGTCTCGTTCAATAATTATCGTTCAACAACGATCTCGTAATGGCGTTATAAACATGATTATATACAAAAGTTTTATTTTAAAAAATAATTAATTGATAAATAATAACTGTCAGTGCTTCATGGATTAATTAGATGATTAGATTAATTAGATTATTTAATATTAGATTAATTATTATTTAATTTATTAGATTAATTTAATATTAGATTAGATTAATTAGATTATTTAATATTCTTTTTAGATCCAAATTCATTAAGAAGACTGGAGCGTCAGATTGTTTGAAATTTTTGACAATTTTTTATGATGAATTAAATAAATGTATTGTATAAAAGTAAAGTTCTGAATTTATATGTATAATGTATAAATATATTTATATAACATATAAAGAATAAAAAATATACTTTTTATTCAAAATGCTTATATAAATATTATTTATATTACATACGTATATATTATATTTATATGAATCAAAAAAATTTAATTTTTTTGCTAATAAAAACTGCAAAATAGCTGCTATTTTATTATTTTTTATTTAATCTGTTTTATAAAGGTTTATTCCATAAAACGACAAACTTCCTAAAGATTTCTTGTTAAAATTTGCCACGATTAGATCACTAACGGTCGAGATATCATTGCAAAAAAATTTTTTCGTTAACTATGAAAAAAAAAACGAAGTATATATACATATCGTACATTTATATATGTATATATGTATTTATCAATAAAAAATGTTTTTTTACTCTTTATATGTTATATCATAAATATCGCTCAAAACTTTCGTGTATTTATTCAATTCGTCATACAAAAATTTGACAAAAACAAGCAATCTATATATCTTAATTTTTTATAACACAGCTATAAAAACTACACTCAACAATAATTTCTAAAGCATTTGAGGTTTAAAATGCAAGTAAATCTTCGTTTTACGGCGACAGATAAAGAGAGAAAGTTCAAAGATTTTACAGTTAATATAATTTTTTACAGTTAATATAATTTAATATTTTAAAACCTCATAAAATTGTATACAACCATCTAAAGTTTTTATTTTAGGCCCAAATAATCTTTTGCTGTAGGAGTTAATATTCTAAGAATTGTAAGAAAGTTTATCTAGAAAAAATTCACTTTAAAAAAATGATTTTTTACTCAATTTCTCTTTTAAAACCCAGTACTATAAATAATTCTAAATAAATATTTTGCAATCAGTTTATAATCCAACAAAAAATCATTTTCTATGACACACAATTTATGTGAACTTTTTCCTATTTCATTTAACAATAGGATAAAGATCTGTTATTTGTTCACATTTACACAGATTGTGTCGTATAGAAGATGACATTTCAAGGACTATTGGCACTTGAAAGTTTCTGAAAGTTTCTGTAAAGAGAAATCGAAATGGAACTGTGAAAAATATAGGAATATGTTTGTTATTTTCTCAAAACCATAAAAATGTTTTTTACGCTTTTAACAATACGAAGGGACTCGCCGTTGGGTTTACAAAAAATATACTGCAGCGGGATCGGCAAGAGTGTCCGGATTGGCTGGTAGAGTAATGTTACAATGTATCTCGTAGGGATACGGAAAATATATAATACGTGTTAGATGGAGTGCCCATTTCAGTCGCTGGATGCCTGCTTAGATAATATAACTGCGTATATCCCCTCGAGGAAGAAGAGATCTTCATCGTTTCTCTCTCGAGTGGCGGGGCTCATCCATTTGAGAGGATCATTGTCGAGGATCCGCGCGCGATTAAGATCGACCCTCCGGCGTGCGCGATCCATGGCGTTACCGGTCATAGATACCCATTTATCCCCTTTTTTTCCTCCCTTTTTGTTCCCCCTCTCTTACGCTCTTGAGCGCCGACGATATTATAGCTTCGATTCTCCGATTAATCCAACTGTTCCGTTTCCAGATAGCACAGAGAGTCGGAAAAAATTCTTTTTCGATTCTCCGAAATAAATTCCTATTTCGTCTTATCTCTGTTCTAAATATTCCTGAAAGTCTTAAAAAAAATTTCACTGTTATATCACCAAAAAAAAGCACTTTGAGCTCTTTTTCAGGTTCACAAGATATTCTTTCTCCAATCTTTTTCTATTTCTTATGCTTACTGCGCATCCACTGAAAGATCTGCTTTTTGTCATATGATGATTCTCATATAACTCTTATTGGGTATCACTCGTCGCATCCAGTAGGCGATATGCATTAATTTTGTATGAGAATTAATCACGTTTTGATTTTTATGCAAATCAAATATTATTACTTTTATTAAAGATAACATATACACAAATATGTATATAAATGTTTTTGTAGATATTTTTTAATTCCTCTCTCTCTCTCTCTCTCTCTCTCTCTCTCTCTCTCTCTTTCTTTTCAGTTCATTTCAAACAGATTACATTAATTCATAAAAAAACTTAAAAAGTGAACACCTTTCAAGTTTAAATCAGATATAACCTAAGTTTGGATTAGATTCAGATTATATTATCTGGATTCATCTCTTTAATACATTCAAAGGAATGGATATCTAGACATTTTAATGTAGTCTTGAATAAAGTAGATACATATGGCATTTCAATATGAAATATTATACTCATCCGCAAAAAATATGAGTCACTATATCAATAGTGACTCATATTTTTTGCGGATGTGACCGTATTTTTTGTAAGTTTATTTTCATAAAAATTGGTAAGGTAAACAACGGAATTAATCCGTCGTTCTACTTTTATTACTGTTTTTTATAGCGGAGTGCATTTTAAAGTTTTTTCATTTTAGAAATTTCAAGCAATAAAAGAAGGTAACATCGGGCGGATCGCAAAACTGGAGATAACCACAAAAAATTAGTTCTTCCTTCATTCTATTCTTTCATTGTATTGTTTGCTCGAACTCATTTTTTCTGACTCCCGGGTACGTTTCCGAGAAGCTGCAATTTTACTGTTATACATAAGAATAGGGTAAAAATATTTCTACTATATGCAGTATAAAATAAAAGAAAACTTTCAGTCAAACCGGAAAAGTCAAGGTCTTAAAAGAAAAGAAAGTTTCTTTTTAATTTCTCGACTTGTAATTTTTTAATTCTTTTGTTTCTTTTATTCTTTTCAATTTAAAAGAATATATCCATAGCAAAGATTGTTTGTCTCTTTTTTTTAGGTATCATAAAAGATAGGAATTCTTTAAAACATTTATTTTCCGCATAAATGCAATTTGCAAAAGTGTCTAAGAAAATAAGTATTTTAAAATAAGAATTTTCTAAATGTTATTAATAATATTTAAACATATAATTATTTGCTTAAAGACAGAAGTTGTGAAATTGTTATAAAATGATAAAATAAAAATATTTAATGTCGAGCTCGCAAGTCGTCGCTCATGTTTCCTTTCGAATGACGTTCGCATGAATATCTAAGCATGACGAAAGAGAAATTTCACGCTTGTCTCCAGATCGAGATGAGCGAATCTCCGCCCCTTGCCGCGCACTATTGGTCCAACAGCCTCTGCCAATCGCAGCATCCTTCTGTATCCGCGAAGGGAGGAAGTGCACGCACGATGCACACGGGCGCACACGCGCGCACGTGCGTATAATCACATATTGTTAGCTGCGTATATAGGTACGCTTGGGCAAGAAGGGCAAGGAAACATGGCTCGACACGGTTTCCTACGTTCGTCGTTTCGAGAGATTAGCTCTTCATCCATTTTCTACTTTTAGAGATGTATACATGTGTACGTCTGCGTCTAACTAACATCAAATCTTGTCATAACTGTATAATTTGCAATTCTATTCGCGCAGGCTTTAGGGAATCTAAAATAAATGTAGATTTATTCTTCAGAAACTTTATATAAATTTTGAAGATCCGTAATTAAATTTGTGGTCGCATCTTGTATGTATACATATATTGTCGATTGCGAAATTTTAATTAAGCATTTAAATTTTAAATAAATAAATAATATACAGATAGAAATATTTTAATTATATATAATGGTAACATACAAATCTTGATCGCTATATTGATCTATTAATCTATTTATATTAATATATTAATAGATCTATATATCTATCTATAAATTTAAATTATAATAAAAGCTAACTTTATAATTTTATAAAAATTTTACAATTTCTTCCACTTTATGTGTAGATATTACAGTTAGACGTATACACATAAAAAGAATAATTATATTGAAATATCTAAAAATTTAACTAGATATAGATCTGAAAATAATTTTAGATCATCAAAATAATTACAGAGAAATCTGAAACATAATGAAGTGCTGCAAAAGATTTCGATATTTCAACAACTAATTTATGTGTCTTACATAATTATTTTAATAGTCTAACAAAATTATTTTTAGATATATCTAGTTAAATTTTTAAATACTTCAACAAAACTGTCTTTCCCGTGCAGATATTATTAATTGCGTTTCAATTTCTGTCTATAAAACCTCACTTTAAAACTTTATGTGTAATTATAAATTCAAAAATCTTTTTTCAATTTTCTAGACATTATTTAAATTTCTATACAAAAATCTTACTTTAAAAAATAAAATTTTGTAATTATAAATTCAAAAATCATTTTTAATCTTTTGAACATCATTAATTAAAAGACAACGATAAATACATAAACATACTCTTGATAAAAATCGTACGCTTCTCGAGGGACGACGAAGATCAATATCGCGGACGTTTCCGCGTTGCCAAAGAAACTTGAATACTCGCGCTATATATTGCAAACACCCGTGTTATAAAGCATGCAGGATGTCGAACCGAGGAAGGATACAAAGCGAGAACGAGCTTTCCTGGCAACGAAGAGCGTACGAGCGTCACCGTTCTAGAGTGAGCACTCATGAATTATAAATTCAAGTTACTCTTGATATTCAACTCTGTTTAATATTTTATCGGTCAATGTTTCTTTCATCGGGACCTCTCTTGATGAAAGCTCCGAGAATCTAACTAAACTCTCAATGCTAAAGATAGTTTCGTAGAGGCGATTTTCAAATAAAAAACGATAAAATAAATAATATAACTGCTCGAATTTACGTTATTTACAGAAGCTCTTTATAAAAATCGTTTGTATGTCAAACGATATAATTATACGCATTATATTCGTGTAGTTTTATGTTAAGTTTAAAATTTTTTAAGGAATTACATTGTATATTAATCTTTAAAGAGCGGGGATTTATTTTTAAAATCTTACTGAGATCTTATTTTTAATGAGATTTATTATAGTTCATTATTTTATTGTATTCCTTGCAAATTATACTGTTTTAGTACCATTAAAGTGGTTTTTCTATAAAAAAAATTTAAAACAAAGACATTCCAAAGAACACCAAGTAATAAATTATTTTATTTTAACGCCATGAAAGTCAAAATGATGATTTTTTTATTAGAAAATTTTAATGTTTATTAACGTTAACATTCAAAATAAAGTCGTTTTGATTTTTTATTGACTTTATGTGTTCTTTAGGATAGAATATAAACTGTACCATCCATGTATAAAATTAGTCGACAAAAACGAAAGAGACAGAGCGCGAAGACGGTCAAGTAAGTTTTATCTTTTTTTATTTCACAATCACAATATCTTAGAAAGAGAAGGAAATTGGCCGTTTTTAGGAATTTGGCTATCTTTCTCTTTCTTTTTTTTTTACCACAATTGATGTTCTTTGTTAGATGTCAATGGTGTAATCGCTTATGTCTTTGGTTCAAAAAACAAGTTAAAAGACATACATATTAGTAGGAATTTTCAAGATTTACTGAAAATAGTTAAACCTTTTTTTTCTCCTAATTCTAAATTTCATGCTATGACAATATCACAGCATGAAACTTAAAATTTACGATTGCAACTCGTGTTGTAGGTAAAAACAGCTAGACCGACGGTAAATGTGAATCCACCAAAGGACAGACCTCACGTCACATTCAACGCAAAGAGATTGCAGCTGGAACGTGAACGGCAGGAGCGGATTCTCAAGGACAATTTCATCTTGCTGAAGAAACTCCGCGAAATTATGCACCGGAAGCGACGAATCGCGGAAGACACTCAACGGGTCCAATGGCAGGAATCTAGATGCGTCAGAGTTCGTTAAGGAGATCTCGACAGGATGCTTATTTGTATTACTTGTGATTTACATTGCATATAAGCTCGTATATTTTATATGCAATATGAAAAGTAGCGATTCTAACAATCAATCTTTAACGAACCTTTTCTATCTTAATACAATCCTTTATCTCTGCTGTGGATCTTCTAATAAATGCTTTCAGTAATATTTCCAAAACTGCATTTTCGTTCTTTCCTACTCTCGAAATCAATAATTTGTATATTAAACCGTGAATTCGAATTCCTTTTAAATTGTCGTAATAAGAACTACGTACATTTTTTATTCTTCTGAAGATAAATTATGCAATATTTTTTAGATCATTTTTTGCAATATAAAATTTAATTAATTTTATTTATATCGTGCACTGATATATTTCGTTTAATTAATTTAATTGATATTTAATCGCCATTTACTTTGCTACTGAATTAAGCTTTAAAACTGATATTGTTAAAAATCACGTTGACATCAATTGTCTTTTGTTTTGAAATTCTAATCGATATATGAATTATTTGATATATCGTTAATGTATCAAGAAGAGAGGTTAGAGTTTTGCAAATAATATTGTATTTTTTTTCAATGGTAAAGTAAGCGTTTCTTGCATTAATATATATTAGAGATTTACATATATATTTCTAATTATTTGAAAATTTTATACTCTATACGTTAGGATACATACGGATAAATCTTCTGCTAGTTTAATCTTCAAAATATTGAATTCTTATTAATATATTTTGAATATATGTATATATATATATATATATATATATATATATATGTATATATATATATATTTAATATACTAATGAAGAAATGTTATTCAATAAACTTTTGAGAGTAAAAATCTCTTAAAGATAGAAAATTGTTTCTTTTTAAAGACTGATTCAATTTTCACTCTTCAGAATAAGATCCACTCCAAAGAATTTAAAGAGTTATAGATTCTATTAATCTTTCTATTAATCTAATGCTATAAATAACTCCAATAAATTCAATCTATCATTATTATATAAAATCATTATTATGTGTGCATTCTTATTCTTCAATTTGATTAAGAACAAATGGAAGACAAAAACTATGATGAGGAAAAAGCCGAAGAGAAGCTGGCTGAAGAGGAAGATTATGATGAAGAGGCTCAATACGAAGAGCCTGAATACGGAGAGCCTGAATACGAAGAACCTAAATACGAAGAGCCTGAATCAATGATTCCATTGGACGAGGTCGAGCGTGATACACGCGTATTGACATACGCTGAAGCCGGTGAGTGCCTTCACAATTTAGGAAAATGTATCACGCTGTACGAGTATGCCTATCTCAATCTGGATGCCTCGGATAGAGGTCTTACGGATATCAGCGTGATAGCATCCTTCAAACATGTTCGTTATGTGAACGTATCGGGAAATAGATTGACATCAGAAGCACTGTGTGCACTCGAGACGATACCATATCTGCAGACACTGCGAGCGGACCGAAATTGTCTGACCAGTGTGGAGTTAAAGCCAATGCCATATCTACAGGTGACCCCATCACGCTTTGATTCTCGTTCAAATAAGGTTTAAATTCATCGAGAAATCCTACACATAACAAATACGTATTAGTAATGTCCATTTCTATCAATGTAATTTAATCACAGTTGTAATCACAGTTCAATTTATTCTTCATTTTTTTCTGATATTCTTATTATTAGAATTAGAAAAAGGACTGTTCTTAAATCAACTATAATATATTTATATGTATACAAGCAAAAAATTATAATTTTGATTTGATTTGATTTGTATTGATGCAAGATTTCTGACTGAGCAAGTCTTAAATTGAATGCAATGTAATACTTGCATCAACACAAATTCAATCTTCAAATGTAGACTAAAATCTTTGAAACAAAATTACAATATTTTTGTTTATATATAAGTATATTATGGTTGATTTAAGAATAGTCTTTTTTTCTGTGATAGGAAAGGATAAAAGATAAATAGAGATTAAATAATATTTATTAATTGTAAGATTACTTTGGAAATATTATTATCTGAATTATATTACAAATCTGAAAGTAATCGGCACATAGTCATATATCTCAGATTTATTTAAAATACATATAGATTTATTATTTTAACATCTAGCTGACTTTGATCGTAATAGATGTTTCTCTTAAACGACACACGATGTTTTCTTGCTGGATTACTCTTAGTTACTATATAGAAATTACTATATAGAAATTCTGCGTAATGCAATTATAATAATTTATTAAAACGCAAACAATCCAGCAGAAAAAAGCATTGTGTGCCGCAGGTTTTATTTAGTTAAGAAGAGAGACTAAATATTTTCATTAAAGTTAATTTACATTAATTTTATAATTGGACATAAAAGTTTCAAAAATGTAGGAGCTCACTCTAAACTGGAATAAGCTAACAGATATATCTGGCATCCGTCATAAATCGCTCGAGCGCCTGGAGTTGAACCATAACGATATTCGTACAATGAATGTGGAAATTCCTCAAATTCTCGTAAACTTGAGGACTTTGGAACTACGCGGCAATGCACTCGTCAGTACTGCAGGTGAGACACGCAAAAACGAGATCATTACATAGACTTGCATACTTTTGTTGATTATGATTTAATATTTTCTTACGTAATTTTTTGCGCTGAATCCGAATCTGACTCAGAATTGCTCTATCAAGATTTTGAGATCTTAATCTAAAACTGTCAAAAAAGCCGTTTTCAACCATCGAAATTAAATTAAAAATGGAGAAAATTTTTGTTGTCCAAATCCATCATTTACTACTATACGGTCCCTTCAAAATTTATTTTGAACCATCTCAAAACAATTTTTTCTTCTCTGAGATATATCAATTTGAAGTTCGATAAATTGTACAGAAATGTATGGAAAATTGTATGGAAAAGTTATAACTTTTCCATTGTAACGACATCGGAACGATGTCTTTTCGAGGAACTGTTTCTGATTAGGAACTTAGTCTCTAAGACAAAGTGGATGACTCCCCGACCAGTTAATTGCTTTTACAATAATTTATGAAATCTGATTACTGCTGGAATTTTAAATGTGATGAGAGAAGAACGTATCACACAAACGACGTTCTAATTCACGTAGTTTTGAAAAAAGAAAAGGAGTTATATACATAAATTGTAAAAGCAACTTAACTGGCCAGGGAATCATTCATGTTGCTTTCACTGGCCGGGGAGTCACTCACTGATCGTAAAAATCTACACAAAAAGGACGATTTTGCTGAAGTATCTAAAAATTTTGCTAAATATAAACCTGAAAATAATTTTATTGGACCTACAAAATAATTATGTGGGACGCTTAAATTGCAATAGTTGCTAGAATTAAAATTTTTTACAGCATTGCTTATCATACTTTCTTAATTAATTTGATGGTCCAACAAAATTATTCGCAGATCTGTATCTAAATTAGATACTTCAGTAAAATTGTTCTTTTTGTTTGGGAAATGTCAAATATCTTAAACGATTAAGAAAGGAGGACTCTAGAGGCTAAAAATTCCGACTTCTCTCCCAGTAAAAAATGACTCATCAATTGATATCAAATCAACATTGATACAATGATTTCAAAGTCAATACAATGTTAATTCAATGTCTAATTGATGATCATTTCTTGTTGGACTCTGAATAATGTTCAAATTCCTTACTTCTCGAAGGAATCTGCTGTCCCAATCTAACGCGGCTATTTCTGGCTGAGAATCAAATTGAGAAGATTGAAAACCTCGGAGTCCTTGTGAACTTGACGACGTTACACTTGCGAAGTAACAAACTCGCGAATCTAGACGGTTTCACCGAGCAATGTCGTAGTTTGAACTATGTGAATCTGCGCGACAATGAGCTTCCGAGGATTTCAGAGTTGAAAAAGCTAGATTGTTTACCAAATCTGGAAACGCTTATCGTCCTGGGGAATCCTCTTTTGAGGGAAGAGAAAGAAGAGAAGGAATATAGACGAATCATTCTGACAATGCTTCCAAAATTGAAGAGGATCGATAAAGATCCAGTGCTAGATCAAGAAAGAAACGAGGCGAAGGAGTTGCTTAAAAAAATACAAAAGAACAAATCCAAATTTGAAGACTTCGATTTGAAAGATTAAAGATTATACGCGTTGAAACAGAGACCAGTATTTGACCGTGTAACTTCATCAAAAACAATTTTATTATTTATTTCATATCTTGGTTCTAAAAAAAAGTATTTTCTTTAATTAATTATCGTCATTGTTATATGTTCAAAATTTCTTATTAATAGTTATTTATTTTTAAAAATCTCAATTAATGTTCCTCTCTTTCATATTATTAATTTAAATTGTAATTATAAATTGTATTGTAAATTGTATTAAATATTGTCTTCACTA
>Ga0157363_1002174_pt1 | contig 17085 bp, 21 predicted proteins | sample AttsexASBM1_FD_111477 | JGI IMG/M metagenome (GOLD analysis project Ga0157363, IMG submission 111477) | Fungus gardens microbial communities from leaf cutter ant in Ribeirão Preto, State of São Paulo, Brazil - Atta sexdens ASBM1 | ecosystem: Host-associated > Fungi > Mycelium > Unclassified ... | reverse complement strand
CCAACATGTTGGGTGTGCTCAGTGCTTTGTCTGCTCAGCTAAAGAGCTCTGATATCTTTGCGCCTGGACAGTCGTAGGCCTAACTGGTGGAATTGCAACTGGGAAATCCACAGTCTCGTCAATTCTCAAATCCCACCATGTTCCCATAATTGATGCCGACATTATCGCTCGCCAGGTCGTCCTCCCTGGAACCCCTTGTCTCCGCAAGATTGTCAAAACATTTGGGTCAGAGGTCCTGCTTTCCGACGGCTCTCTGGACAGAAGGAAACTGGGTTCAATCATCTTCCCAGATGAGCATAAACGGAAACAGCTGAACGGCATCGTGCATCCAGCTGTTCGCCGTGCCATGCTATGGGAAGTTGTCAAGTGCTGGATGAGAGGCGAGAAATGGTGCATTGTTGATGTTCCTTTGCTTATTGAAGGACCATTGTGGAAGTTGGTTGGTCTTGTCGTCGTCGTTTATTGGTGCGTCAATCCTATCCTTGGGTGTAATAACCTTTCGTGACTTCAATGCCACAGCCCTCCTCAAGTTCAGCTCCAACGACTCATGCTGCGGGATAATTCAAGTGAGGTCGACGCTTCTGCTAGACTCAACTCACAACTTCCCATTACGACCAAAGTCAAATACGCAGATATTGTCATCGACAATTCCGACACGAAAGCGAAACTCGACCAACAGACTGTGGCTTTCATCGAGGACGTGAATAAAAGCATGGGTGGTGCGAGATGGCTGTTCAACTGGCTTGTACCACCTGCAGGCGTGATTTCAGCGTTGTGGACTTTACTATCCAGGAATTTGTTTTCGAGTCATGTCAAGCGCGAGTAGCTTATTTGCGTGTATTTATATTTCAATGTGAGATAACCCGTAAGGCTGTTAATTAACCATTTCTCTACCTCCTTTGTCCTACTTTCAGGATGGCTTCAGAAGCCCATATGGCTCTATCTCGTCCAGCAAGGCTAGCTACCGCGACACAGGCATCTAAAAGCCGACCGGGCGTGCCAGCTTTTTTGCAGAAGCTCTACGAGTGCGTCATAGTTGTAAACCTTTGGATGCTTACGCTGGAATTTTGCTTCAGAATGTTGAGTGACCCTCATAGTCAGGATCTTATCCGTTGGGCCGACACCGCTGATTCCTTCTTCGGTGGGTTCTCTTTCAGTTTTGCCCTCACCTTTGGTATCAAACCCTCGTTTTTAATAGTCCTTGATCATGAACGCTTCTCGCGCGAAATACTTCCCCGGTGGTTCAAACACCAGAACTTTGCTTCCTTCGTTCGCCAACTCAACATGTATGGTTTCCACAAGATCCCTCACCTCCAACAAGGTGTCCTCCGGTCTGACACCGGGGAAACCGAGTACTGGAATTTTGCACATGAAAACTTTCGCAGAGACCAACCCGATCTTCTTTGCTTGATTCATCGGAAGAAAGGAAACATACAGCAGCAACCAGGTGTTGCGACCATCTTGGGACCAGAAGAAGGCATCCTGGATGTCCGCGATCCGAACACGCCTCAATCTACTACCGTCCCTATTTCTCCCCACGGAATAACGAATCCAGGGCCTGGCTCCGGACAAGTCCTTGATGTGAATTCCATTTTGCAGGGCATCGCAACTATCAAGAAACACCAGACAACCATATCCGAAGAACTCCAACAACTCAAACAGTCTAACCAGCTTCTATGGCAGGAATCTATGGCTGTTAGAGAACGACTACAGAAGAATGAAGATACGGTTCAAAGAATCGTGAAATTCCTCGCAGGTGTATTTGGTAATCGTCGAGCAGAGGGTGCGCATTCCGAACACACACATACAGGACATAATGATCACGAGGGGGAAGGAAGGGCACAAGGAAGAAATGAAAGGGCAGTTGTACCCGCTCAACGACGGTCGGATGGATCCTCTGGTGCGAGTGCAGACGCCAGAGGGCGCAGGCCAAGGTTGATGATCGAAGGATCAAAGGATACAGCAGGAAAGGGTATTAATAATGTTGGGATCGTGGAAGTTGGTAAAGACGATGCTGACGACGTGGTCGATATCACTGTTGAAGATGACGATGACGAAACGATGGCCAATTCTGATACTGGCAGACCAAGATCGTCGTATGATAATATTTACGGTGAGTTTCTTCTTTGAATTTTTTTCCTTTTCCACACCATTCGCTTGTTTTTTGCCACCCTGCAACACCAGACCCTTTGTTAATATCTTCCCTTGGGTTGCATCGGGCATTATTCGTGATCTTTGAATACTGCCTAATTAGATTGATTGATGATTCTTTTCTGCTTTCTACAGCTGTCGAGACACCACTTTCGGTGCCATCACCCTCACTTTCAATTGCTCAGCCTGATGTGTCGCTAAACCAGAGTATCGTCACTGATCCAAACACGAATCTTGGATCGTCTTCTCCAGAGCTTAATGACGCCATCATGCATGAATCTTCTGCCAATGAGAATGCAAGCACAAATTCAACCCCAACTGTGAATGATCGTGCCATAGCGCCTTCCCATCACACTGTTCCTTCGCCTCCCCCTCTTCAACTCCAATCCACTCTAAACAATTTATCGTCTCTCACACCAGAGCAACTTTCTCTTTTACTGTCTTTCTTGTCCCAGTTAGATGTTTCTTCGTCTTCATCTATTGACCCCAACCTCGGATTCCCGTCAAACCCTGACAATGTAGATGTTAATCAATTGAACACGTTCGCTCATAGTCCTTCAAATTTCGATTTTTCATCTCTCGGCAACTTGGGTTCTCCCAATCTCCCAGGATTCTCTTCCGGCCTTGGCGCAGGTACTGGTTTCCTACCATTATTAACTGGATCCTCTGCATCTGGGACTACTTCCACTCCTACTTCACCAGGACTGACCACAAATCCCGAACACCTTTTAACACTTGAGCCGGATGTTGCTAATTCTGCTGTTTTGCCGCGGTTGGAGAGACATTGGCGAGATGTGCAGGATGTGGATAAGGATGTTATGGAATCGGAAAATCAGATTCATCAGTTGATTGATAGTCTGGGCCCGTTTTTGATTGGTGCTGCTGGATTGACTGGATTAGGACCGGGACCAACAGCGCAGATGAATGGTGGTTCGACAATAACACCGAATATGAATGAGACAATGAAGCATGTTAATGTGTTGAATGCCTCATCAACCAAGGTGAATGGGATTGGCGGCGGTGATAAGGGAAATAATGTGGACGATGCAGACACGGACATCTCTTCACTCGACCCGACTCATTTATCCATACCCAGCGGATTAGAAAACACCGATTTTGATTTTGATTCCTTCTTCCCGCACAATTCCTCTACCTCCAGCACCAACCCATCCTTCTCAGCTGATGCCGCTAATGCCTCTCCTTCGACTATCGACGACTTGACCGCTCAACCAAGTGACATTGACTCAGCAAGAGACATCAATTTTGTTATGGATGATATTTCGGGTATTAATGGATACAACGACTTGAATGCTGGGGCAGAAACAATATCGTTTTTAAATAATGAAGCATCGCCTGCTTCGACTTCTACCATTACTCCCGGGTCACCCGTTCAGAGTACGAAAATCAAGACATTGTCTGCCCCGACAATGAATTCGAATGCGGGTAAAATAAGTAGAAAGAGGAAGCCCGATATGATGGGAATGGAAGAGTTGGAAGGCGCACTGTTAGGTGCTGCGAAGGAGGGAAGTGCTCTGGCGCCAGATGGGGAGACGACGGGTTTGAAGGTGAAACGGCGGAAAGATTAGAGTGGTGGTGCTTTTTGAGGAGATTGGCTGGGCTGATAAAAGAGAAGCATATGGAGCGTATATATTATATTCTCAAACCTTGTATAGTAGCTTAATTGCATTTTATCGATGTCTTTTTTTTTTGAGTCTACAGATGGTCGACCGGACTTGGACTTCTGATTTTGATCGCTCGTGAGCCAAGTTGCACAAACGCTGTAGTACTTGTTCCAATATGTGCTGTCTCTCGTCCTTCACCATGATTTCTTTGGTATGATATATTATTTCCACCGACAATGCTCACGCGAACCACAACCAAATTTTAAAAAATCTACCATTTTACATCCTGAGGATGGTGGTTCTTTTCCATTTTTCACCCAGCTTGCAGAATCTAAATACTCAGGTATTTCAAGGGAATCAGAACTTTTTTCTTTTCATTTATATATAGAGAGAGGGGAGGGGTTTACATGGAAATATGTACCGGTACCGGTACCGTACCGCTTTTGTCACGAGTTTGCTTGGTGGGTGGAATAGTTCCAAATGCGACGAATTACATTCATTTCTTCAGCTGACTCTAAATTATTCTTCGTAGGATTGAAAAAAAAAAAGGATGGCAATGTCCTCAAGCACCGCAAGGAGATGCCCAAGTCATGATCATGTGTGTTAGTAATTTGGGGTATACAGAGGCTCTCTCACCATCCAGCTATGCACTCCCTCACAACGAAAGAAATGATTGATTTGGGGCTCCAAGGAGTGTGCGTCGTGTGTGCTGTATGACTCAAGAAGAGGATCTTCCAAAAGTGGGCGGGATAGATCAGCGTATATATATACGTAGATTCTCGGAAAACGAGGGGATATCATAGTACCAATGAAAAAGCCGCCTATACATTCCGTACCCGTCTATAAAACAACAGATACGCATTCCGCATCTCATCTTTCTCCTTTTCCCAAGCATCAAACACATCCTCTGTTCGTACATCACTTACGAGCTCATCATCAATCCGTACCCATCCCTCTCTAACCTTTGTACCTGGATACCTATTAGGATGGAGCACATCAAGTGTATAGTGACCACCTGATGCAGAATAGCCGTGGTGGTAGATGACTGGGCGAAAATGGCAACATTGAGACAACGAATAAAGCGGTAAATGAGGGTCCTTACCTGCGAATAAACGGTATTTCGTCGGTTGTGACCGTTTCCCACTTGGTGCCATCATATCTACACCATAAACTCAGGACACACGACCCCGTACTCATGATAACAGAAAAACACATACCACGACCAATCTCCAACTCGGGCCCAAACCAGACCTGCTTCATCACTTTCACCACACCACCTACACTCGTGTCATAACAAAACCTCTTGACATGCAACACTAGAATCGGCGGTAATGCATCAATAAGCACCCGTTGACTCGCGTCGATCGTCACATCCGGTCGTGAGGAATGTGCCATTTGAATGTGTTGAGGATGTGTGATGTGAACAAGGGCTTCTTGAATGGTGTGAATCGTATCCCGCTGAGCAAATGACATAAGTGGCGCTGACATTGAGCTACTCAAGAATAAAAAACGCACTTGAATATCGAGTCGCAGTGATCGCCAATCTTCCACTAGTACTGAATCCTTCTGTTCTGGAGCTTTGAGTGTCGACTTGAATTTCCCACCAAAAATTCGTGTGATCGGGCTCTCAACAGCTTTAATCTATAATTCAAATTCAATACATGTATCCATCAGAATGAAATAAATAAAGGAATGTATACTCACTGTCCGCGTAACAATTGTCCGATTCTTTTTCCCAACTTCCAGCCATCCATCTTCGGGAATTTCGGGCTCCTCCTTTTCCTCTACTAAATGTCTCGCAGACTTTGACGACGGTGGTAGAGGCGTCAGCGAATTTTGAATATGAAGTAGTTCTTCCTCAAGAGTGTCGAGATAAAACCCGAGGAACTCTTCTGCATCTTCTTGTTGACCACCCTAAAAGAAGGCATTGTCATATGACCGAATCAATGGAGACGTGTAGAAATCGAACACATACCCACATACTCTCAAACCTTTTCTTTTCCTTCATTGCATCATATACGTACCATGGCAAAAAGCTCTCGTCTTTCTGACCCTCACCATCTTCATTAAAATCATCCGTACTGAAAATTTCCCGCTCCTTTCCTTTGCCGCCTCCTGTCGTTTCTCTGAATCCAAGCAACCCATCTCTCCGTTGACCACCATCACCATCATCAATGAACTCCTTCAGGAACTCCACTGTAGCGTCAATAAACGGTGTTTGGCTCTTCTGTTGTTTATCGATACTCGTCGAATTGCCATTGAGTTGTATGGCACTAACCCCGTTAACCATCGTTGATGATCCCGCTACATTGGAAGAGGATGTTGAAGACGGAGAGGCAATGTTATACGAAACCAATAATTTGCCCAGCTCAATAAACAATCGTTGGAACGGCGAACAGTAGACCAGAACTTGCAACACCGCATTCGCAAAACACATGTTGCCCGAATTGATCAATCCTCTCGTATTTATTTTCTCCAGTTGCTTTTGACCCCCTGCTCTGCTTGTCATAGCACCTGGTCCATTGGTCAACAAACTTAACAGCTCGTTCTTTTTTGCCGGCGCGACCGGAATCGTTGGTGTTGATGTGGAGGCAGGGATAGATATACCCATGACTGATGAAATGGGAAGCGTACCGCGTTGTCCACTAGAACCACTCGTCGAGGCACTGGCGGAAGAGGATGAAGCGAATAGGGAACTCCATAGCTTAGGTGCAGTGGGTTTAGAAGGTGCAGATGCTCTGGAGGTGATGACAGCTGCGGTATCATTGGTGACCAAAGTTGTATTTGTAGATGAAGATGGTCCAGTGGCAGCCGCGGTAGACGTTGTCGTGCCAGGCATCACAGAGGACGGAATTTCGGCAGGTGGTTTCTCAACATCAGCAGTGGCCATCCTAGCGAGGCCATTAACACCCCCTGCATGAGTGGCTTCCTTGTTCTTGGCGCCAGGATCTATAGAAACTGATATCGATGTACTCGTAGATACAGGACTCCCAGGACGAGTCAACACACCCTCGGTAGCTTCTGTCACTTCTGTTACATTCTCTGAAGACGAAATAACATCATCGTTCATCATCATGATAGTGGGATCCCGAGCTCGAACTCGAGCTTGCTGTACACGGTGCTGATGCTTGAACGCGACCTGCACCGCGGGTACGTCCGCCTTTAACGACAACGCCTCATCGGGTCCAGTCGCACTGCGTGCATCAACTCTCCCGGGCTTCTCGGTCTTGTTCAGTCCTTCAGCCACAAGCAAAGGATGAAGGTGTATGGGTGAAAACGGTGGTGTTCGACTGTCTAGAGCTTTCTGGACAACCTCGGAAGGAGGTTTAGCTCGTGTTGAGATGATGACTCCGGGTGCTTTGGATGGATCACCAGGTCGTCTGGACCAAATTGCAAAAGAAATTTGAGGCATGGTGGTAGATGACACGGAAGGAGTTGTGCGAAGATCCTGGCGAGTTTTTTGGGAAATTGTGGAGGTATTCGGAATGGGAGGGGGAAGAGGGGGGGGAGACATTGGAGGGACGATGGTACCCATTGCGTACTGCATGGAGGGTTGAACAGATGCCATGGGTGAGGTAGCAGCGGTTGTCGACTCCATTGAGAGAGTCCAACCGCAGAAATCATATCAACGGTCGACTCTGGAACATGAGCCTCTGTCGAAGGACCACCAGACACAGCCTGGGCCATGACTTGGTGGCCTGTGTCAGTGAGCCGTTTCTGGTCCGTTGCAAGGACGTTGTCTTTGGTCGTTTTCATAGCAAGGGCAGCAGTAGCAGCAGTCTGTTGATGTAATGGTCTTGGTACAAATTCCACAGCTGGAAAGGGTAGATATTTTGGGGTCTTGGCCACATGAACACTGTTCAGAGAGGGAGGCATTGGAGGCAGAGGTTGAGGTTGAAGTGATTCATAATGTGAGAAATCCATAGAAGACGGTTGTTTTGGCAGTAGGGGAGGGTGCCATGAAGGTGAGTATGAACTTGGGAATGAATGAGAATAAGGATGAAATCTGGTAGAAAATGGGTGTTGTGGATGGGGTGTATGGAGGACCGAGCCTGAACAAGGTGGTGGCGGGTCGTAGCAGTAGTAGTCCATGTTGTCAATAAATAAATAAATTTCGTTGCTCCTCATGTCCGCAACCAAATAGGACCAAATACAAAGTAATGCTGGCTGTCTTCTGAGTTTCCTCCTCCTCCTCCCATTCCCAGCTTTCTAGCCCCCAGGTTGCTGGTTCTGGCCGCCATTTATGACCTCGCAGTGCCCCAATGTAAGTTTTCATACTACTTCACTGTAACACTACTCCACACACACACAGGTCATCTTCACGAGCTCACCCTCAACCAGTCAACCTCAAAGAGCGCATTGCAGCGCTCCAACAGCTCTCCAGCACTCCCTCAACTACTCTCAATACAGTCAACCCACATCCTACATCAAACACCCAGCTTCGCGAAAAAATCGCGCGTTTTGAGAAGAAAGGTGGTGTGCCTGTACCCAGAGGTTCATTTGGTCTAGGTGCGCCCCCACCTCAAGGCACAGCCTCTCGTCGAGCAGGCGAGCTCTATGGGAACAGAATTCTACTACCACTCAGAGCAGTTAGTGGGCCTGGTCCCGGTCCTTCACAGCGTGCAACCTCCCCTCTCGGACAGTCTAGTCAACATCATGGTGTGCAAAGGAGGTCGTTGTCGTTGTCCAACGGTCCCGGCCTTGACGAACAACCTCAAGAAGAGACACCAACCCCGGAGTCACCAAGTGACATTACTTGTACTCTTGCCACCGAACTATCATCCTCAGCGCCTGCTTCCTCACCGTCGAAACCAAACCCGCACCCCGAATCCCAATCGCAGCCCCCATTACAATTGGGCATTTCCTTCATCACCACTCTCGAAGGTATTACCAGACCAACAGCTTTGGGCAGCGCTAAGCGAACAAGAACACTAGTACCCGCCACATCAGTCCAAATTAATGAATCGCCGTCGGTGAAACCCGTTCTAATTTCTCCTTCAACATCCCCAACGGCTCCGGGTTCGGAACCAGGGCCAATAGAAATAACCCTCCAGGCCACTGGTCTCAATAGCCCAGGAACCGGTGTCGCTACCGAACAGAATCCTGCCATTCATCAGTTGTTGATGCCCCCTGGAGATGGGAGTGGAAGTGGCGCTGGGTTTCCGGATGTAGAGTTAGATGTTACACCTGACTCGCCTTCAGGAGATGTTGTCAGAGAAGGGATCAAGGACAATGGGAAGGAGGTCGAGGTCGAGAGCAATAGTAATGAGAATGAGCAGACAACGAACAAGGGACCTCCACCTGTGGTGGGACTCGATGGTGTCGCCGTGTCTCCAATTACTTCCACTGCGTCGCAGTTAGAACCTGCCAAGGAATTACAATTGGTTCCCAGAGTCCAAGTTAACGATCATGTTGTACATGATATGCCTCATGACCAAATACCATCTTCACCTACAACACCACACGCACCAACGTTCACTTTGTCTTCCGTCCCTCGGGAAGATCCTCTTGCAGCGATCTCCACCTCAGTCACAGAAGGCTTGACACCGTTCAACGCACACCGTCCCCTCAGCATGTCAGCGATCAACTTTTCAACTTGCTCGAATTCGAGTCACTCCAGTCGTCGAGCTCCCAGTCCACTTACTGTGTGCATACCTGGATCGCCTACGGTGGAAAGGTCAACACCAATTCAGGCCACCTATGACATGGAAAGTAGTGGTGGCGAAGCAACTGATGCCGATCAAGGAACTGCCGATGCCTGTTACCCTACTGCTATTCAAGAACTTCTATCACCAGATCGACTCGGTGACCACCAGCAACTGCAAGTGCAACGAGTATCTCATGAAGCAGAAACAGCTATCGGTGAACCTGGATCCGTCAGGATCGTTACTGGGCTCGAAAAGCCTTCATCAAACTTCGGAGCAACCGTTCGTAAAGTGCATGAGCTTCCTCGTAGACCTACCTCGCCTTCATCATTATCCCCACAATCGAAAACACCTGTACGACGGGCTGTATCTGCTACTCCTCTCGGCACTAGTGAAAGTCTTGATCAGAAATCCGGGTTTCCTCCTGGTCCCGGGTTCGGTGACCTCACAGATCTGCTGCAGAGCACGGTTCTGCTCCAGGAGAGACTGGAAAGAGATGTATTTCCAGATTCGTCGAGCAGAACAACAACTGACGTGGCTACGAATAGTAATAATAGTGTTCCTGTGATTGTTGCAGATGAAGATGATGGTGATGATACGAATATACGTTCTCCTCACGACCCGGATTTCGAAGTACGGAGATTATCTAAGGAAGAGGTAGAGGAAAATAAAAGAACGTTATGGAGATTGCAGGCAAAGAGGGAGGAGCAGGCGAGGAGCAAAATTCGGAATGGATTCTTTGGACCTTTTGGGAGAGCGTCGAAAGACGGGTCGAGAGAAGCAACGATAGGTACATCGATGGATGGTGTTTCACAGCAACAGCAATTGTACAGCAAAAGACTCAAATCGCCCTTTGTTCCTCATTCGTTGAACGTAGCAAAGGACAATGGACCGTACTCTGATGCACCGGGTGAAGCAAATTTCCGTTCGAAAACTCCGGAAAATCAATCTACTGGTTGTGGAAACGGGAAACCAAGTAGCTTGTCATCGAAGTCTCCGAAGTCAGGGTTCCCAGCGTTCCGGTTACTCGCTTCACGTTCTTCGCCTTCCTCTCTACGGGACCGTCGTACTCATGGGTATTATGGGTATGGACGGAACAGTGTATCGACATCGTCAGAGTTCTCATCGGAGGATTCTGCCCCTAGTGTTGTTACGCCTCCGGACGGTGCTAACGAGTTTGGTGGATTACGGTCGTGGTTGAATATGGGTTCGCCTCAAAGTAAGAAGGGTGGAGATGGTATGGGTAATGTGCAAGAGAAGGATGGTCATGTGTCAAGGGCTGTGACCTTTGCGGGTAAGATTTGGCAGAGAGCAAGGACGAGGAGTGGAGCGAGTACGCGGAGTGTGCAGAGTTTACGTGGTGAGTATCATTCCTAGAAATTTTTGGGTGTGAGCATGACCGAAAGCTGATTGTCATTCAGGGAGATTAAGTCACGAACCACCTCCCGCATTGCCGTTTGTACCCGATATCTCAGTGGCATCGGGTGGCCAAGCTAGAGAAGATATGTTAGGTCCACTACCGATGCGCACTGCATCCTTTCGACCGCGTTCACCAAGTTCTTTTGCGCCTTCTCTCCCACCCAAAAACCTGGACATGTCGCCGCGATTATACTCAAGCAAATCTTCCACACATAAAGGGTTACAAACTTACACTCCGCATAGCCCAGGCGCCAACAGCATTCTATCCGAATCTCCATCAAGTGTATCTGTTGCATGTAGATCTCGTAGTGATCTAGGTAGTACACCTTCTTCTCCTGGTCAAAATAGCGCAAAGCGAAAGTCATGGACATCTTCAGCCTCGCATTGTGCAAATTCATCGATGTTGGATGTAGACTTGTTTGATGCGTTTCCTTCGGTGCCGGAGAACCATCCTTTAGTTCTTCCACCTTCGCCAAGCAAATACTCATATTCATTGAAGTCGACATCTGCCATTTCGTTGGCTTCATCGACGTTACCAGGTCCGACTTTGCTGAATCGAGGCGTTAGAGGTCGAATGACGACATTTGATAATGCGTTGCTTTCGCCTGCTGCGCACTTGACTGGTTCTAGTGAGACAACTGGGTCAAGTGCTTATTCAAGACTGAAATCGAACTTGGTTGAGTGAGTCCGTACAAGAGTGCGTGGAATGTTAGTGGCCAAGTTAGAAGGGGAAATGAGGGGGGGGTTCTTGGTTGATATGATGAAGCTGGGAATGATAGACGTGGTACATTGATTGCTTTCCTCTTCTAGAGTTCGTTACTTGTTTACTTGACTGGTTCAATGGCTGTTGAGCTGCTCTTTTCTCATCTTGAAATAATCACATGTCTTGGGAACTTGGTTCGACATTGATGAATTCCCGATTGTTATTGTCTTTCTCCTTGCATATTCCTATACATGTGCTGTTGGTTGAGTTTTTGTGTCCACTGAACGGGTATGTCAGCGGTTCCAATTTTTTATGTACAGCTTTTGCTTATCTATATGCTTGCATGAAGGGTTCATTGAGGGCTCAAATGCACTCAGAAGGATACTGTAGAGGACCCAACACACACTCATTTTCGGTAAAGCACTGTTCTTCCTTTGATTCGTTCGAGTCAACTCTTCCTTGATTATATATTACTCTAAGTCACTGCTGACCTCATAGTACTCATCCATCCATCTGTATTCTCCACTAGAAAACGCTACATATACCATCTACCGGCTTCCTTATAGATACTTACTGATTTTGGATCACCTAGAGCACTGTATTGGAAATGTACAAAAGATGGAGTCATGTGACTGATCAACGTCATTTGCGGCATAACTGACCGAGTTGACTGACTGACTGACTGACTTCAACACAATGTCGACTCAAGTATCCGGTAATAAGACTACTCAATTGCAAAATAGTATTCGTGGAAGAGGTGGTAGTCAGAGACGTGGTGGACATAGAGGGGGTCATGTCCACAGGGGCGGTGGAAGCTCGGCGGTCACCTCAAACGACAAATCTGCCAAGAATACAACGGACCAAGATCGAGAAGACAACACAACTAGTGAAGAATTAGAACATGTGTCCGTGAACACCCCAATTTCTGCGCTTGTTGAGGATACCGACGACGACGATGTTTGTTGGATCTGTGCCGAACCCGTCAAGTACTGGTCTGTGTCGGAATGTAATCATAGGACATGTCATGTATGTGTGTTGAGGCTCAGAGCCCTGTACAAAAAGACAGATTGTACTTTCTGCAAGGTACGCCCTCAGTTTTTTTGGAAGATACCGTCTAACATCTAATTCCCCTTGTATTCGTATCTTATCATTATAGGAGCCGCAACCAACCGTGATATTTACCTCGTCTCCGAAAACCGAGTTCAGTGCATACAAACCTGATGATATCTCATATAAAGATGCAAAGCTTTCGATCTGTTTTGAAACTCGGGAGATGATGGAAGAGACTCTGATTTTACTCAAGTTCAACTGCCCGGATGTCAACTGCGACTACATTGGTAACGGCTGGGCAGATCTTAAACTTCACACGAGAGCCGTCCATTTTCGACTAATGTGGTTCGTAAATCGTCGTCAGTTTTTTTGTTGACTGGACCATGGGTTTTCTGACGGTGGTCCTCTGGCGGGGGTTCTTCAGTGATCTATGTATTAGACATAAGAAAGTTTTCTCACATGAACATGCACTCTATCCGGCGAACGTCCTCCCGGTTCATTTACCCTCCATGCACCATCGACATGTGAAGCAGATTTCCCCAGAAAAAGTGGAAGGAGGTGTACACCCTATTTGCGAATTCTGCCACGAATGCTTCTTTGGAGTCGACGAGCACTATAGCCATATGCGGGAGAGGCATGAGGAATGTTTTATCTGTAAACGGAATGGCGTTCAATTCCAATAGTGAGTTGTGTATTTTCATATATACACAAGCGATGAATTCTGACGCCGTGACCTACAAGCTTCCAGAATTATGACAATTTGGTGAGTATCTGAGAGCTGATGAGGTTGAAGTAATAGGTGAGAACTTGTAGCCAGGAACGACATTTCAATACCTCACACTATCCATGCACTCAACTGGAGTGCCGAGAACGGAAGTTCGTTGTATTCAATACACTTATAGACCTTCAAGCACATAGGGTTGAAGAACATGGAGCGACTATGAGCTCAAGGGACAAGAAGGATGCGAGGAAAGTGGCAACTGAATTTCAGTTCGAGGAGGTTGGCGGGAGACCGGAGCGACGAGGAGTAAGGGAGCATGATAGGGAACCACCACCTGGATCACAAGCCCCACGACCACAGCCTGATCCCTCTAATAGTCGAAGGGCTACTTTTGGATTGAACCTGACAGATGGTTCTGCCCCGCAATCAGACAGTCCATCACATAGTGGTGCGAACTCGCCTCCAGTTCTGGATATCGATCCCGCCGTAATCGAGTGAGCCTCCTCCTAATTGTCCTCCTGATTACCAATAATCCAATGTTTAAGGCGACACAATGCGTTGATCGGACGACTCCAGTCCATGGCACCAAATCCCATGAACGCTGTCCCTGCAGTCAAAGCTGCAATTCGTAGTTATAGAGCTTCTGAATCCAGTGCTCGCGACCTCATTCTGACAGTGTTCAAAGTCTTGGATGATAATCTCGATCACACTGCAAGTACTATCAATGGGCTTGTGGATTTACTGGATGAAGAGGAGAAAAAGCAAGACCTATTAGGATCATGGAAGGGGTTCAACCTTGAGGTATGTACATTGCTGTTCATACCCTATAACAGTTATCCAGCTCAATTTCTTTTTTAAAAAAGCAACGACGCAATTTTCCTGACCTCGTACCCCAAGCCATTGGTGATGGATATGCTGGAATCACCTCAGGTCGCGTTCTCAATGCGAAGCACTCAACTGCCACTCGATCCTCGCGTCCAACACGTCAAGTATGGGATCGCGTGGCAGCTGTAGCCTCTTCATCTTCTACTCTCCCACAACCACGTCCGTATCTCTCCACTCCAAGTCAATCTCAGTCTAGTCGATTCCCACCACTCCCAAACGCCAATTCTTCTACCCTTCACTCTAGTTCGCCGGTGATTGTTCCCGGTTTCCGTCAACCAAAACGAACAACAGCTTGGTCTGCAACTGCTGCTAGCCCTCGTGCGATAGAGCCTCGTAGTGCCCCTGCATTGTCAAAAGGGTTTAAGAGTGATAAACCACCCAAGCTCGACAATAAGTTGTTCCCAGAGCTACCAGCATCAAGTACTACAAAGGAGAGGCTGCAGGTTGGCGGGAACCAATCGCTGAGGCGTATTATGAAGAATACGGGGCCCACGGTTTCAGCGTGGCAGCCTGGAAATGGGGATGGGGGTGCGGAGACTGGTGTAGAGGGTGAAGTTGAAGAAAGTACGGGTGGGAAGAAGGGAAAGAAGGGCAAGGGCAAGCAAAAGCAGATGTTGTTCACCCTTGGGTCATTCCCGACTTGAGTCATGGATTGTCCGATGAGCTAATGTAGATCATAGTGGCAATTTTAGTGCCTTGCCCTCATAGAACCACTGCAATCTATTGTATTTCGGCCCGCATTGTGGAGACTTACTTACGCCCATCTGATATGTGGAAGACTTTGTGGGACCAAGAGAATATCAGAATATCCCAGTTGCGGTACCAGTGCCATGATATGATGAGAAGTGAGATGAACCATATAGATTCGTCGGTGGAATTCAGCTAGTGCCGGTCTTCTTTCTCTCATTTCAAACCAACATCTTACTCATGTATGGTCCATCTAACTGATACCCCAACTTCCTATAATAATCCCTTGTACCCACCCCTGAAATCACAGCAATCTTCACGTTCCCATGTTCCTCTCTCGCAATCCGTTCCGCTTCTTCCATCAACAATGTTCCGAAACCTTGATGCTGGAATTTTGTTGGGTCACGTCCATGTACAGGTACAGCAGTACCATAAACATGCAGTTCTCGAACGATGCTGCAGCCTCCTTCAGCATCAGGTTGTTGTACCAGTTCTGGTCTGAATGTACCCTCTTCAGAGCATTTACGTAGACGCAAGAGGCCGATCAAAATGTCTTTTTCGGGGTCCTCATAGGAAAGGAAAGTTTCCCAGCCGCCATTCGCTGTATAGTCTCTTCGAAGAAGTTCAACGGATTCAGGGCGAACTTTGTGATGAATTTCATGAATCTATATATATATAATGAGGAAGCCGGGCGATGCCATAGATACAAAAATAAACACTTACGCCGACTTCGCGAAATCGTACATCTCGGCATACAGCTCCAAAATCTTTCATGCGGTTAAGAGCAAGCTCACGTAGGTTTCCTGAGTTCTCACAGCCGCTAGTCACCAAGGGAAGGGGAATATCTCTGGAGAGACAATGATTTGGTGCCTGTTTAACACTTGATAAACATACCTCTGCACACGGTAAACCCTCGTCCACGGCGGAACAAGCGATAATATCCTCGCAACCACATCCACTAATACGTTTGGTGTATAGTTCTTGTACCTCCCGGTTCTCCAAAGCTCGTATAATCCGGTTCCTCGGATAACAAGTGTTGGATAAATTTTCAGGCCATCACTTCTAAACGCTGGATTCTCAAAATATTCCTTGAACTGTTCCAAATCACGTTCAACACCAATGTTGGGTAAATCCGGCATCATGTGTGCAACGACCTTGAAACCAGCATCTTTGGCAAGATGGAAGGATTCCGAAACAGCGCGAACGGTATGGCCTCGGTTGGTATCTCTAGCAACGTCTTCGTAGACGGATTGAACACCAATTTCAAGACGGGTGCAGCCATATCGGAGCATTTGGGAAAGATGAGGACGAAGGCAGTAATCTGGTCTTGTCTCAATGGTGATGCCAATGGCTTTTGATTTACTTTGCTCTGAAAAACTGTGTACTTGAGTAAATTGGTGGATATCAATAGTGATAACCATTACCGTACTGCTTCATCTACGTCCAATCCAGTGTATCCCGAAAGCGCATTATGCAGTTGAGCAATGAATTTGTTGCGATAGTCTTCCGGCATACTCATGAACGTTCCTCCCATGACAATGAACTCGACCTAAGTTTGGGGTTGAGCAATCTAAGGCGAAAACCAAGTCAAAAAGAACGTCACCTTATCGACACTATGACCCAAGCTTTTGAGTTGCTCAACACGTCCTCGTGTCTGCTCATAGGGATCATATCGTGCTCGAATGGCTCGCATACTTGTAGGTTCGTACCCTGTGTAGCTTTGGGTACTGTAATCAAAATCTGAGTCAGGTCCTCCAGGACAATACCTATATAGCACATGGATTACCATTCAGCTAACCATGAAACCTTGTGGAACGCACACGCAAATATTTCCCGTCATGGCGATATGTGGACATCGATGAGGCTTACACATGACCGCAACAACCGCAATCTAAGATGATCATGCTGAGAGAGGACTTTCAGAAGAAACAGGAACGTACTCCGCTAGCAGTTCGGATAGGCCTCGCTTTGAGTTTTGGTAGCAATGCCTTTTTGTATTCGTCTGGAATTGCGCTGATGATGTCTACGAGACGTGGGACACCACCATAACCATATTTCTTTGAAATCCGAGCTCGAATTTCATTGAGTGATACGGAGTTGCTGGAGTCGTGAGCTTTGATAAGTTCTGCTGCAATTCCTGATGTCACACGTAGAAGTTGCTCAGCCTGCGATACTCCTATTGAGGTGATCAATTTGTGTTAT
>Ga0157363_1002173_pt1 | contig 17085 bp, 13 predicted proteins | sample AttsexASBM1_FD_111477 | JGI IMG/M metagenome (GOLD analysis project Ga0157363, IMG submission 111477) | Fungus gardens microbial communities from leaf cutter ant in Ribeirão Preto, State of São Paulo, Brazil - Atta sexdens ASBM1 | ecosystem: Host-associated > Fungi > Mycelium > Unclassified ... | reverse complement strand
GTGTCTGTCGGTGATGGGCAGGTTTTTCAGAAAACCGCCGACCCGATCCATCTTCATGCAGGGCAGGCGAGCGTGCATCTGCGGATGGACCGTCCGGGCCTGAAGGGTGGTGCGCGGCTCGACGTCCCCTCAGCAGCGCTGGATGTAGCGGATACCGACGGTACGCTGACCCATCTGAAGGCTTCGGCCAGTGCCAGCTTTGATAATCTGCTCAAGCCGACGGTGCTGGACGCAGATGCGGAGGCCCGGCTGGATGCGATCCGCTTTGCAACGGTGGGATCCATCTGGCCTGCAACGATCGTCAAAGGCGGGCGACGCTGGGTTTCGAAGAACATCACGGACGGGACCGGGCGGGATCTACACGTCAAAGCCCATCTGCACAGCGATCATGGGCCGGATCAAATCGTGCCGACCTCGGTTGAGGGACAACTGAGCGGACATGGTCTGACGGTCCACTGGCTGCGCCCTGTTCCTCCGGCGACGGGGCTTGATGCGTCCCTGCGTTTCGACGGCCCTGAAACGCTTGTTATTGATCTGAGCCGTGGCGTTCAGCCGACGGATGTAAAGCAGAACGTGCTGCTGCCGGATGGGGAAATCCGGATCGGGAAGCTCTATGACAAAGACCAGACGGGCGATATTTCCGCGCATCTGACGGGGCCTCTGGCGGGGTTCATGTCCGCTCTGGCGCATCCGCGGCTGCATCTGCTGTCACGTCATCCGCTGCCGTTCACGCAGCCAGCAGGCACTGTGGACGCGCATGTCCGCATGACGCTGCCGCTGGTGGCGCATATCCCGGACGGTGCGTTGCATGTCTGGACGCAGGCGGCGTTTTCGGGAGTGCATCTGGGAAATGTCCTGATGGGACATGCGGTGGACGGGGCTTCGGGCAAGATGTCTGCCACCGAGGATGCGCTAGACCTGACAGGAGATGGCCAGCTTGCGGGTATTCCCACGCATGTGGTCCTGCATGAAAATTTCCGGGGTGGTGCGCCGTCGCGCGTATTGCAGACGATTGATGCGCGCTCGGTTCTGGACCCGCAGTCTGCGGCAAAGGCCCGGATCGCGCCAGTTGGTCTGTTTGATGGTCATGCGGTTCTGAATGCGCATTTTGTGCAGCAGGCGAACGAAACGTCAGATCTGAAACTGTCGCTGGACATGGCCCAGGCTGCTCTGAGTGTGCCGATCTGGGCCAAGCCACTGGGTGAGCCTGCGACGGCCATGGTGCATATTGGGTTTCAGGACGGGAAAATGTCTGTTCTGGACGGATTGCAGGCGCACGGGACCGATCTTTCCGTGGCGGGCAGGGGCGTCACGCGGGCAGGCAAGCTGACCGGGATCGTTCTGGAAGGCTTTCGTATCGGTCGGACGCAGGGGGATGCGCGCATTGCCCTGCCGCAGAGTGCGGAACAGCCTGTTGGTGTGACAGTCGATGCCGATCCGCTGGATCTGGCGCCGATGTTCGCGCCGCATCCCCCGGTGGCGGATACGGGAACGCAGAGTGGATCAGGCGGGAAAAGCGCGTCGATGGGGGACAGCTGGTCCATCTCCCTGAACGCGCCACATGTCTATTATGGCCCTAAAGCGCAGGTTGGCGGTGTCGTCTCGCAGATCGAACTGCGCAACGGACATCTGACATCGGGGCGGTTTGCGCTGGATGCGCCGACACGGGTGCGGGCGGCTCTGGGCGATACGGGGCGGGAGCATCCGTTCGTTCTGGATATCGACAATCTGGGTCTGCTGCTGGAAAATCTGGGACTGTATGATCGCATCCGGGGGGGGAAGACGCATCTGGACGGGGTGTTCACGCCGGATGAAACCAGTGTGCGGAAGGTTCCGGAAGGACGGAGCGCGAAATCGGCAGGGCTGTGGGGCGGTTTGCCACCGTTCCGGGGGCATGTGGACATGGGACCGTCCGAGTTCCTGCGGCCGCCGTTGACGTTAACGGCGGTGTCCGACCTCTCGCCGTTGCACTGGCTGACCAATCATCTGGACCGGTTTGAAATCACCCATCTCTCCACGCGGCTCAGTCTGGCGGGGAACATGCTGGTGCTGAGTGACGGGGTGATCGGCAATCAGGCGCTAGGCGCTACGATGGAAGGGCCGATTGATCTGAAAACGTCCGGGCTGAACCTCAACGGGACGATCGTGCCGGTTTTCGGGCTGAATGCGCTTCCGGGGAAATTGCCGGTTCTGGGGCATCTGATGTCTCCCGAGAAGGGGGGCGGACTGTTGGCGGCGACGTTTGAATTGCATGGAACGGTTGAAAAACCCGATCTGTCAGTCAATCCGCTGTCGATGCTGTTGCCGGGCGTGCTTCGGCGTATTCTGCATTAAGGTTGGGCTTGGGGATTATCCTAACGGGTCGGAAGTCCCATCTCTGATCGGGAAGTTGAAGAACATTTCGGGGAGCGCGGGACGCCAGTGACGGACATGACAGATCTTTTCGGCGGCGGCCCCGGGGCGAAGCGTCCGTCCGGACATGCGCCGCACTCTGCACGGCAGGAGCGTTCGGTCGAAGCGCCGCAGGTCCAGCGTCGGCCACCCTCACGGACGCAGCCTCTGGCGGACCGTTTGCGCCCGAAGCAGCTGGAAGACGTGCGGGGGCAGGATCATCTGCTTGGCCCTGAGGGCACACTGACCCGGATGCTGGCGCGTGGGACGCTGTCCAGCCTGATTCTGTGGGGCGGTCCGGGATGTGGCAAGACGACAATTGCGCGGCTGCTCGCAGGACGGGCCGGGCTGTTTTATTCCCAGATTTCGGCGGTCTTTTCGGGCGTGGCGGATCTACGTCGGGCGTTTGAGGAAGCGGATCAGAAACAGGCAGCGACGGGCAAGGGCACGTTGCTGTTCGTGGACGAAATCCATCGCTTCAACCGCGCGCAGCAGGACGGATTTCTGCCGTATGTGGAGCGCGGAACGGTGGTTCTGGTGGGTGCGACCACGGAGAACCCGTCCTTTGCGCTGAATGCGGCGTTGCTCTCGCGGTGTCAGGTTCTGGTGTTGAACCGGCTGGATGATGCGAGTCTTGAGAGCCTGTTGGAACATGCGGAAGAGGAAGTCGGCCGTCCTCTGCCGCTTGATCTGGAGGCGCGGGCCAGTTTGCGTGCTATGGCGGATGGGGACGGGCGGTATCTGCTGAATATGGTCGAGCAGCTTGTGGCGCTTGATCCGTCGCAGGTGCTGACACCGCGCGATCTGGCGGCGATCCTGTCCCGTCGGGCTATCCTGTATGACCGGGATCGGGAAGAGCACTACAATCTCATTTCCGCGCTGCACAAATCACTGCGCGGCAGCGATCCGGATGCGGCTTTATATTGGTTCGCGCGGATGCTGGAGGGCGGGGAGGACCCGCGCTACATCGCCCGTCGCCTGACGCGCTTTGCGGCCGAGGATGTGGGACAGGCCGATCCGTCCGCGCTGCCGATGGCTGTGGCAGGGTGGCAGACCTATGAACGGCTGGGCTCGCCGGAAGGGGAACTGGCGCTGGCGCAGGTCGTGGTGCATCTGGCGACCGCGCCGAAATCCAATGCGGTCTACACGGCCTATAAGGCAGCCCGTGCTCTGGCGCGCGATACCGGCAGCCTGATGCCGCCGTCGCATATCCTGAATGCGCCGACATCCCTGATGAAGGACATCGGATACGGCAAGGGGTATGAATACGACCACGACAGCGAAGGTGGATTTTCGGGTCAGAACTACTTCCCGGAGGGGATGCCCAGAGCGTCCCTTTACCATCCCACGGACCGCGGACATGAGGGGCGGATCAGAAAACTTCTGGACATGCGGGCCGCCAAGAGGGCATCCCGCGAACCATGACAGTTACCAACCGCATCGTGACCGAGGATGAGGCCGATATTCGCCTCGACCGCTGGTTCAGACGTCACTACCCCAATCTGACGCAGGGCGCGCTCCAGAAACTGTGCCGCAAGGGACAGATCCGCGTGGAGGGAGGGCGTGTTCAGACCAATACCCGTCTGATCCCCGGACAGACCATCCGCATCCCGCCTTTGCCGGATGTGGACAAGCCCGCGCCTCTGCCGCCGCCGGATCCGATGCTGGAGCGCGAGATCCGCAAGATGGTGATTTACGAGGACGAGCACCTGCTTGTTCTCGACAAACCATCGGGCCTTGCGACGCAGGGCGGTCCGGGGATTACGAAGCATGTGGACATGATGCTTGACGGCCTGCGGCCTGAGGGCGGCGATCGGCCGCGTCTGGTGCATCGTATCGACCGTGACACGTCCGGCATCCTTCTGATTGCGCGGACGCCGGGTGTTGCGGCGAAGCTTGCGGCTGCGTTCCGTGGGCGCGATGTGGAGAAGACCTACTGGGCTGTGGTTGTCGGACGGCCTTCACCGGAATCCGGCATCATCGACCAGCCTCTGGCCAAGATCGGTGCGGGTGGCGCGGCTCTGGTGATCGCGGCCTCACGCGATGAGGAAGACGCGGCTTCGGCCAAGACGGATTATGCGACGCTCGATGCCGCCGGAAAGAAGCTGAGCTGGCTGAAGCTGTCTCCACTGACGGGCCGGACGCATCAGCTGCGCGTGCATACCGAATCCATCGGCACGCCGATCCTTGGCGATCCGCGCTATGGCGGAAAGGCCGCGCATCCGGAAGGCTTTATCGACCGGTTGCATCTTCATGCGCGTCAGCTTGATATTCCCCACCCCGCCGGTGGGCGTTTGATCGTGACGGCCCCTTTGCCGCCGCATATGCGCGAGACGTTCCGGACGCTGGGCTTTGTGCCGGGTGAGACGCCTGCGCCCAAACGTGTTCGTGGAGGCAGCAGCAAGGGCAGGGGGCCTGCGAAATGAAGAAGCTCACCGGCGGTCTGATTGCCGTCATCGTTGCTTTTGTTGGTGTGAGCGTGGCCACACATGTCCTGATCGATCAGGACGCGTTGCGTGAGCGCGTGGCCGTGGCGCTTCGGCACCAGACAGGGCTTTCGATGCAGGTCCGTCATTCGTCGGTGCAGCTTCTGCCCTGGCCAGCCTTCGAGGCGTCTGATGTCGTGCTGACGCGTGATGGGCAGACGCCGCTCCTCAAGGCCCATACGATCCATGCGGGGATCGCCATTTTTGCCCTGCTGCACCGCGAGGTCCGGTTTCAGGATGTCGTCATCGAAAAAGCGACCGTCAATCTGGTGCGCGGTCTGGACGGACAGGCCAACTGGTCTCTGACGCCGGATCGTGAGGACGAGGATGCTTCTCTACCTGTGAAGACACAGAGCGGCCAGCGGATCCATGCGCATTGGGACCTGTCGCTTGATGGGCTGCATGTTGCGCAGACGGCCGTGCTCTGGAACGATCGCCTGAGCCATACGAGCGGATCGTTCGGTTTGGATTCGCTTGATCTAGCGGGGCTGCGCAGTCCCAGTCCGTGGATCAGCCTTCAGGGACATCATGCCGGGACGCCCTTCACGCTCAAGGGGCATGTCGGGACTCTGTCGCAACGTCAGGGCACTCAGCCTTGGGCGTTCAGCATCGGCACAACGCTGGGTGAGGGCGACAGGCGCGACTGGTTGAATCTGGACGGGCGGATCGGCAACCCGTCTAAGATGGAAAACGTGCTGCTGACGCTCCAGGGCGAATGGCCCAATCTTCAGGACGCGCACCGTCTGTTCCCTCATGCCAATTTGCCGGATGTTCCGTCATTGGGTGGAGATGTCGCGCTTCAGGGCAGTCCGGGTCCGCTGACTGGTCTGGACGGAAATGCGCTGCTGCACCGTCTTGCGGAGACGATGACGCCGACGCGCGTTCATCTGCATGCCGGTTCTGTTGCGTTGAAACAGGGCGCGGTGCAGAATCTTCATCTTGATTCCGCTGGCCCGGATGCAGCGCTGACGGTTACGGCGGATACGCAGTGGCGCGATACGGCGTGGCATGTGGAAGCCGGGGCCGGGACGATGCAGCAGGCGGTTGCCGCATGGCGGAACGGCCTGCAGACCGCAGTGCCGCTGACGGCGGAACTGCGTAGCCAGACCACGCTCCTCTCCGGTGGGCCATCTCTCAATGCACAGGACAAGGCCCGTGTCGCCGTTTCGGGAACGGTTGGTGCGGAAAACGGGCATCTGGTGGCGGAAGGGAGTGGCAAGACACTCCATCTGCCCGGCGCGCTCCTGCATGATGTGAGCCTGCATGGCACGCTGGAGACGCATGACCGCGAGAGCCTTTCACTTGAAGGCCTGACATTCGGCAGTCAGGAACTGGCTCTGGATGGGGCGCTGAAAGTGATTCTGGCGCAGGATGCTCCGCCGGTTGTGAGCGGAAATATTCATGCCGCAAAAATGGATCTGGACGTGCTCAAGGGGATTTGGCTTGAGCCAGCACCCAAAGCTACTGCTGCGTCGGCTGAGACCGCTCCGAATGCAACAAAAAGTCCGTCGCAGGACGTGAAGAGCGTTCCGGCCCAGTCTGAACATCCGTCCGCCGGGATCCAGAGTGCTCCGGATCTCACGCCAGTCTGGGTCAAGCGTTTGCGGGCGCAGGATGTGAACCTGCATCTGACAGCCGATCACGTCGTGTTTGCGGGGCGGGACTATACCGATCTGGCAACGCGACTGACGCTGTCAGGCGGGCATCTGCGTCTGGACCCGATTTCCGGGCAGGCGCAGGGTCTGGCGCTTTCGGGAATGGCGGAACTGGATGCCAGTGCGCTGCCTGTCTCGGGAAACGTGACCTTCCAGCCGCTTATTCTGCCAGCCGGTCTGCTGGAGACGCGGCTTGGAATGCCGCTGCTGCTTCAGGGGCCTATGCAGGTTGTGGGGTATCTTTCGACCAAGGGTAACAACGCTGATGAACTGAGGCAGTCGCTGGACGGGCATCTGGGCCTGTCGATGGTGGACGGTCAGGTGCAGAGTACGCTGCTCGGGCAGATGGCGGGATCTGCGGCCAGTGTGGTCCTCGGGAAAGGCGACCGCTCACTGCGGTGTCTAGGGCTGCATATGACCATTGCAAACGATTTGGCGCATATCGACACGCTGGGGCTCCAGTCCGGACGCTTCTCCGTTTCGGGTAATGGTACGGTCGGTCTTGGGACGCAGGTTCTGGATCTGCGCCTTCTGCCTGTGGTGGATTTTGAAGGGGCAGGGGCCTCCACACCGGTTGTGCTGACGGGAACGCTCGCGGCCCCGCATGTCGCACAGGACCGGGATGCGGGCGGCAATTTCCACGTCACAATCGGTGGGGACGGCAATGCTGCCGATCCATGCACGGCCCCTCTTGCGGCTGCACGTGAAGGACAGCCCGGTCCAACGCCGGAGGCAATCAAGCCTCACCATTCGAAGGCTGGGGATATCCTTCGGGCTCTGGGAGTTCTGCATTGAGCGGGCACAAGCGTTTCTGGAAAGTGGTTTCGGTAGTATCCGAGAACAGCCTGTTCGAACCGCGTCTGGATGGACGGCCGATCCGTCTGCCGCAGGGACGGGTTCTGGCCGTCCGGTCGTCTGCTCTGGCCGAGGCTATTGCCGGGGAGTGGGGAGGGATTGCGGAAAATGCGTCCTTCACGCCTGATGCGCTGCCCCTGACCCGGATCGCCGGGACGATGATCGAGCGGATCGTGCCGGATCCGCGGGCAGCACGGGACATGCTCCTCGGACTCGGGGTGGATGACGGACTCTGTTATTGCGAAGACGGGATCGGGCCGGTTGCGAAGCAGGTTTTCGCCTGGCTTTCGGGTTACGGGATCCACCCGAGTGTAACTGATGGTCTCATGCCGGTGGCGCAGCCGGACGGATATCTGGACGCTCTGGCGCAGCTACTGGCCGCGCGGGATGATCTGGAGCTTGCGGTTCTGGGTGTGTTGGCACAGGCGACGGGGAGTCTGCTTCTGGCGCTCGCCGTCGTGGGAGGCGCTGTCAGCCTTGTGGATGCTGTATTGTGGGCCAATAATGACGAAAAATCCCAGCTTGCGACATGGGGGCAGGATGATGAACTCGTCCGCACGATGGAAAATCGCGAGAAGGATATTCTCGATGCGGGACTGTTTCTGACATTGGGGCGCAAGGTTTCGATCTGAGAGGAAAATGCCCTGAATGGGGCATGATCTTGCCATATTCGGGGATCATTGAAGGCCCTGCCATGTGACAGAACGAGATGATTGGTGACTCGCCCCGACCGGGAGCCGGGCGCTATCCCCGGTTCTGTCGAACACTGTCAGAGTCGAGGAAGTTATGTCCGTATCCGTTCGTAGGCCCCTGCTGCGTCACATGGGTACCCGTATCGTGAAGACCTGCTCTATCGGAGCATGGCTCTTTTTGGCCGCGACACCGCTGATCGTAGTGGTCTGCGCCATTCACGGCTGATTTTCCGGTTATTCAGGCAATAAAAAAGCCCGGTTTCCGTGAGGAAAGCCGGGCTTTTTCGTAACCGGAACTGTCGGTCAGGATTCTCCGTTATCCGGGACCATGATGCTGACGGTCGCGGTGGCGGCAATCCCTTCTTCACGGCCCGTAAAGCCCAGGCGCTCGGAGGTCGTGGCTTTGACCGAGATGCGGCTGATGCTAACCTTCAGCAGATCGGCAAGGCGCTGACGCATGGTTTCGGCATGGGGGCCGATCTTGGGGCGTTCGCAGATCAGCGTGACGTCGGCGTTCACGAGGAATCCGCCGCGCTCGCGGATGCGTTCGCCAGCGTGGATCAGGAAGCGTGCCGAGTCCATGTCCTTCCACTCATTGTCGGAAGGCGGGAAATGGCGGCCGATATCGCCTTCAGCCAGTGCGCCGTAAATGGCATCGCACAGCGTGTGGATGCCGACATCGGCGTCGGAATGCCCGGCGAGGCCCTTCGTATGGGGCACCTCGATACCACACAGGATCAGCTTGCGGCCTTCCTCGAAGGCATGGACGTCATAGCCCAGTCCGACGCGGGGCAGCAGGTTCCGGTCAATCACACCTTCAAGACGCATCAGGTCCTCCGCAACAGTCAGTTTGATATTGTCTTCCGACCCCTGAACGATCGCCACCGGATGGCCTGTCTGTTCGAGCAGGGCGGCGTCGTCGGTGCGGGCATCGCGCAGGGTACGGTGAAGTTCGAGCAGGGTGCCGAAGCGGAAGCCCTGCGGGGTCTGGGCACGCCACAGTCCGTCCCGCGGGACGGTGTCGACGATGATGCCGTCGGCGGCCTTCTTGATCGTGTCGATGACGGCGACGGCCGGGATCACGCCCTCATGGTTTTTCAGCGCGTTGATGACGTTTTGTATGACGTCTGCCGGGACGCAGGGGCGGGCGCCGTCATGGACCAGCACCAGATCAGGCGGCTTGGGCAGGGCCGCGAGGGCTTCTAGGCCGTTGCGCACGCTGTCATGGCGTTCCGCGCCGCCGCTGACGGGCGGCAGAACGTCCAGCCCTTTCAGGCTGTCGGCTAACAAGGGATCGTCGCCGACCGGCAGCAGCACGTCCACATGCGGCAGGAGAGCTTCGGCGGCTCTGCGGATGACGGGTTTGCCCCGCAGCATCCGGAACTGCTTGGAAGAAGTGTCCCCGTTCTGTGAGGACGCATCGAAGCGCCGGCCACGACCGGCAGCGAGAAGAAGGGCAGCGATACGCATGGGGGAGGAATGGGCCGGGACGGCAGGGACGTCAAGGTCGCGCTGCTGCCTGCGCCGTTCTCCGCTGGTGCCCGGCACGGCCTGTCAGTGGATCAGCGTGCTGTCGTGGGGGCTGTCGAGGCTGAACACGGGGATGCTGACGTCGAAGCGATGGCCCGAGCGCGGCTCCAGCATGTGGTAGGTGCCGTGCATGAAGCCCGAGGGCGTGGTCAGCATGGCGCCGGACGTATAGTCGAACTGCTCCTGCGGGGCGATTACAGGCTGCTCGCCAACAACGCCATCGCCATGGACATGCTCCTTGCGGCCAAGCCCATCCACGATTTCCCAACTCCGGGACAGGAGTTGGAAGGTGTCCTTCCGCTCGTTCTCGATGCTGATGTGATAGGCCCACGCATATTGGTGGTCTTCAGGATGGGACTGGTCGTCCAGCCAGAAGGTCCGGACCGTGACTGTCACGTCGTCGGTGGTTTTGCTGAAGCAGGGCGCAGTTTCCATGGCTTCGGCGAGGGCTGTCTCGGGATCGGCATGGAGAAGGGGGTGGGATGACTTGTCAGGCATAATGCCATTGTAAAGCCATCCCGGTCTTTTGTCAGAAAAACTTATGCAAGGGCCGCAACTGCTGCGGCACCGCGCTTCAGGTCGTCGATCAGGTCTGCGGGATCTTCCAGGCCGACGGAGAGGCGGATGGCTCCGTCCGTGATGCCCAGACGCGCACGTTCGTCTTCGCTGACGCGCATATGGGTCGTCGTGGCCGGGTGGGTCGCAAGGCTGCGGGCGTCGCCGAGATTGTTGGAAATCGCGATGATTTTGAAGGCATTCATGAAGGCGAATGCGCCCTCACGGCCCTTGTCCACCACGAACGCGACCATGGAGCCGCCATTGCTCATCTGTGCTTTGGCAAGTTCATGCTGCGGATGGTCGGCGCGCCCCGGATAGCGGACCTGAACGACACCCGGAAGTTCGGCCAGCGCATCGGCGACGGCAGCGGCATTGCGGGCCATGGCATCCGTACGGAGCTGGAGCGTTTCCAGACCCTTGAGCAGAACCCAGGCGTTGAACGGCGACAGGGCATTGCCGGTATTGCGGGTGTAGGGCTGGAGCGTCTCGTTGATCCATGCGCTGGATCCGAGCACCGCGCCGCCGAGCACGCGGCCCTGTCCGTCGATATGTTTCGTACAGGAATAGACGATCACATCCGCGCCCAGCTTGAGCGGGGACTGTCCGAGCGGTGTGGCGAACACGTTGTCCACGATCAGCAGCCCGCCCGCCTTGTGCGTCAGCTCGGCCACGCGCGCGATGTCGAGGACGTCGAGCATCGGGTTGGACGGGCTTTCAATCAGCACGGCGGCTGTCGGCTTGGACAGGGCGCGCTCCCAGGCGTCGTAGTCCGTGCCGTCCACCAGTTCGGTCTCAATGCCATAGCGGGGCAGGAGGTTGGTCACGATCCAGTAGCAGGAACCAAAAATGGCGCGGGAGGCCACGACGCGGTCGCCCGCCTTCACATGCGACAGGATGGCGGAGGAGACGGCGCCCATGCCGGTCGCGGTGGCAACGCAGGCTTCGGCGCCCTCGAGGAGTGCGAGGCGCTCCTGAAGCGTATCGACGGTCGGGTTGCCGAAGCGGGAATACTGGAAGTGCTGGACGTCGCCTGTAAAGGTCGCAGCGGCCTGTTCGGCACTGTCATAGACGAAGCCGGATGTCAGGAAGAGGGCTTCCGACGTTTCACCGAATTCCGTACGGTTCGGAGCTTCGTGCAGAAGGCGGGTGGCTGTGCGCCAGTTTTCTGAAGACATAATGTGTCCCTCCATAAGACGCCCCCTAGAGGAAGGGCGCATGTGGCGGGCCGTGGAAGTCCTGGGAATCGTTCGATAACGACGCAGGGCCTCTTTAGCGCAATTCTTTAACCTCGCCGCAAGCCGGCCGCTCAAATCACGAGGGTCAGTCACGCCGAGGCGTTTGTGACAATCGAACTATGGGCCGTATTTCGGTTTTGCGTCAACACCCTGAAGTTCGGATGGGGTGGATTGCGAAAGACGGGTGGAGCGGTTATGCTTCATACCGAGTGCGGGCGTAGTTCAATGGTAGAACGGCAGCTTCCCAAGCTGCATACGGGGGTTCGATTCCCCTCGCCCGCTCCAGACCTTCCAGAAAAATCAGTAATTATTTTGGCATCGGTGGTGCGCTGAGCGTGTCCTGATATTCCTTGCCGTTCCAGATCCAGCGGTCGTTCGGGCTGACCAGAAGGTCGTGCATGCCTTTATGGCGTGTGGGCAGGACGGAAATATCGCCGTTGACCGAGTCCAGAACCGTGTTCCAGGTATCGTTGTGCTTCAGATAGACCGAAGTGGTGCAGCCTGCGGAGCCGCACAGGCGGGCGGACTGAAGCTGGACGAATAGGGCTTCGTCATTCTTGGCGGACGAGAGCGATGCGGAACCGACGAGGACGACAGGCTGATCGTGATGTTTCGCCGCGTCCTGAAGATCGTCTTCGTTCAGTTTGCGGGCGTCTTCATCCAGCTTTGTTCCCGGATGCGCTGTCAGAATGACGGGCGCTGCACCCGCATTGGCGGGCTGCGCGGCGTGGCGCGTATGGTGATGGCTTTTGCCTGTCGCAGCATCCGCACAGGACAGTGCTGCGGGGAGCATGAAGGACAAGGCCAGAACTGCCGCGCGGCGGGAAAGAATCTGCTGGATCGACATGGCACCAATCATAACACGAAATTGAAGACGGGCATCTGTGAAGGTTCTGATGTCATTCATGACGTAGCGTGACCACGAGTACGTCCCGATAGGCCGGTTGCGATGGATCGACAGGCTGCACTGCCGTAACGCCGTGATAGACGCGATGGTCGTCCACAATGGCGGCATCGAGCGGGTTGATGAGGGTGAAGGACCCCAGCGGTTCCTTCCGCATATCGTGGATCGTGGTGACGCCCTGTTCCACGTTGTGACGGGCGACCATGAGGACCAGAACCCAATCCACACCATCGCGGTGCAGGCCCTCTGGTGTGGGGCGTCCTTCATTGCCGGGGCGGGCCTCAATGCGGAACTGATGCACTTCCACATGCCATGACGGGGGCTTTTCCGTGGGCGGCGTCAGGGCATCCGCGATTGTGCTGATGGTGCGGATGGCGGCGGTCATGGCCGGGTGGGATGCGATCGAATCCGCCACAGCCGGAAACCAGCGTTCAACGCCGCCATTGAGCAGGTTGTAGTCCCGGCTCTGGTAATGGGGCTGATGTTTTTTGCGTGTGATGGTCTCGCCTGAGACGGCGAAAGTCGCGTAACGGCGGCGGCGGTAGCGGCCACCATCCGCCATGTAGCGATCAAGACCCAGATGATTCCAGCTTTCTGCGAAGCCCTGCCAGTCAGTCAGGCCTTCATGGTCGAGCAGCGGGCGTGTGGTCTGGGCCTGAAGGAAGGCGAACCCTTTTTCCAGCAGGGTGTCTTCGATGTCGGTCAGAACCCTGTCAAAGGGCGGGGAGATATCGGTAGGGCTCATGAATCCTCGGAACAGGGGACGCAGGGTCTGGGGACACTACGTTCCACATTCCCCCTTTGACGGAATTCTGAAAAGGGTTTTCAGCCCCCCAGATCAGGTTTGACTGGAGAAAGATGCTCGCGGAGCGTGCTGCAGGCCGTCGGCGTGATACCCAGAATACCTGCAAGATGCTGCCGGTACAGCCCTTCATGAATCAGCCGTGCCGCCAGACCTGAGAGCAGGCCACCGCCGAAGCTGCGCTTGGCATCCAGCATGCCCCAGCCGTTATAATCCCCAAGGGCCACGACGGCTCCGCGATCGTTATAGGCGAACGGGGCAGGCGTTTTGCCTGCGATGATCTCCGGCAGAGCACGACCGATATACTGGCCCTGCTGCCGTGCGGCCTGTGCCGTTGGGGCAATCGGTGCGGCGTCGATGCGGGAGCAGTCACCGATCGCGAAGACGGTCGGGTCTTGCGTGGTCTGAAGCGTCGTGGTGACACCAAGCTGGCCTGAGCGCCCGCGTTCCAGACCTTCGAGAAGGCTCGTGGCATCCGAGGCGCGAACGCCCGCGGCCCAGACGCGGAGGCTGGCAGGAATATGTTCGCCGGATTTGAGGCTGAAACCCGTTTCGTCTGCACCGACGACCATGGCTTCGGTTCGGACAGCAATGCCGAGATTTTCAAGTTGGCGTGCGGCGGCTGAGGAGACGGCTTCCGGAAAGGCCGGAAGGATACGCGGGCCGGTTTCGATCAGCACGGCGTTCAGCAGGGATTTGCGAACGGAGGGGCCGAGACTGCGGGCGTCGTCAATAGACTTGCAAAGTTCGGCAATGAGCTGCACGCCGGTCGCACCGCCGCCCACGATGCCGATGGAGAGTTTTTCGCCAGCCGTCCGGGCTTTCTGGACGGCCTCGCGGAAGGTCGCGAACAGGGTGTCGGCGTCGTTCAGATTGTCGATGAACATGCAGTGATCGACGATGCCGGGAATGCCGAAATCATTCGCGCGCGAACCAAGCGCCACCACCAGATAGTCGTAGGGCAACGTGGCGCCCGTATCGAGCGAGACCGTCTTGTTGTCGCGGTTGACCGTCGTGGGGCTGCCCTGAACGAAGGTGAAACCGAATTTGGCTGCCGTCTCGGTGAAGGGGATGCAGTTGCCCTGATGCTGCATGGTGCCCGCAGCGAATTCGTGAAGGGCAGGCTTCCAGTAATGGACGGGGCTGCGATCAACGAGTGTCAGGGAAATATTCTGGTGACGGCCCAGAGCCGCAGCGGCTTCAAGCCCACCGACGCCACCGCCAAGAACAAGCACGCGAGCTGCAGCAGACATGGACATTTTCCTTATATCAGGTGCGAAACGGCACCCGGTTTTGCGAGCGCCTGAAGGAGATCAACGACAGATTTTGCTATCGACAGAGGCGGGGTCGCACAAGCCCCGCTCTCGCTGACGTGTTGGGAGCGTCTAGCTGCGGTAGGAGCCGTTGATGTCGATGTAGCCATGCGTCAGATCGCAGGTCCAGACGCGGGCTTCGCCGTCACCGAGGCCGAGATCGACGATGATTTCGATTTCCTGACCCTTCATGTGGGCCACCACCGGGGCTTCATCGTAATTTTCGACAACGCCACCCTCTTTGGCGATCCACGTTCCGCCGATGGCGACGGAAAGCCGGTCGCGGTCCGCAGGTTCGCCACTTTTTCCAACGGCCATGACCACACGGCCCCAGTTGGCGTCCTCGCCCGCGATGGCGGTTTTTACGAGGGGGGAATTGGCGATGCAGAGCGCGATACGGTGGGCGGAAAGATTGCTTTCAGCGCCCGTAACACCGATGCGGACGAGCTTCGTCGCGCCTTCACCGTCGCGGACCACCATGAGCGCGAGCTCCAGCAGGAGGTCGTTCAGCGCAAGGGTAAACTCGGCGAGAGCGGGGTCGTTGATGTCGTCGATCTCGGGATTGTCAGCCAGTCCGGTGGCGAACAGCATCAGCATGTCCGACGTGGAGGTGTCCGAATCGACGGTGATGGCGTTGAAACTCTGGGAACAGCCCGAGGACAGCAGGGACTGAAGGATGTTCTGCGGCAGTTTCGCGTCGGTCGCGACATAGGCCAGCATCGTGGCCATGTCGGGGGCGACCATGCCCGATCCCTTGGCGATGCCCTGAATGCGGACGGGCGTTCCGGCAATTTTCACATCGCGGCGTGCGGCCTTAGGGAAGGTGTCCGTCGTCATGATGGCGCGGGCGGCATCGGCCCAGCCGTTTTCGTCCAGACCAGCCTTGGCAGCGGGGAGGGCGCCGATAATGCGATCCTGAGGCAGTTTTTCGCCAATCACGCCTGTGGACGCGAGAAAGACATCCTGCGGGGGGCAGTCCAGAAGCTGTGCGGTGGCGTCAGCGCAGTCGGAGCAGGCCTGTATTCCGGCGCGACCGGTAAAGACGTTCGCGTTGCCTGCATTGACGAGCAGGGCGCGGGCATAAGGTGTTGTCAGAGCGGTCCGGCACCAGAGGACCGGAGCGCCGGGACAGGCGTTTTTGGTGTAGACGCCTGCCGCGACCGTACCGGGGACGAATTCCGCCAGCATCAGGTCTGTACGGCCCTGATAGCGGATGCCCGCGGCGACGGCGGAAAGCCGCACGCCCGCAATCGTTGCAAGGTCCGGCAGCGGACGAGCGAGCGGAGAGACGGGGAGCGGCTTTGCCATGGTAGTCTTACTTCTTTGCAGGTGCGGCAGCCGGAGCTGCGTCCGGGATAACCTTGCCCTGTGAGTCGTAGTGAACGACCTTCACCTGGGATTCGGCGTTCTGAACGATGTCACGGACCTTGTCGCGGATCAGCTCCTGACGAACCTGGTCGTGGACCTGATCGAAGGTCGGAATCGGGGCCGTGCGGGTCGCGAGAACCTGAATCACATGCCAGCCGTACTGGGTGTGAACCGGCGTCTGGGAGATCGTGTTCGGCTTCATGGCGAAGGCGGCAGCAGAGAAGGCCGGCAGCATGTCAGCCTTCTTGAACCAGCCGAGATCGCCGCCATTTGCGCCAGCGGAGCCCTTGTCCTTGGAAAGCTGTGCGGCGAGCTTGCCGAAATCAGCACCCTTGTTGAGCTGGGCAATGATGTCCTTGGCCTGCGCTTCGCTGTCCACGAGGATGTGGCGGGCGTGGATCTCTTCTTCCGGCTTCTTGTTCGCATAATGCGTCTGATAGAAGTCGTGCAGCGTGGAATCGGTGACCAGCGGGCCGACCTTTTCTTCCAGATAGGCGTTCTGCAGGGCGTTTGCGGAGGCAGCGTCCATGGCGGCCTTCACGTCCGGCTTGCGGCTCAGGCCTTCCTTGTCGGCGGCGATCTGAACGGCCTTCTGGTCAACGAGCTGGTTGACGATCAGCGGGATCAGAACGGACGGCTGGATCTGGCGGGCCTGCGGCGGGAGGTTGCCAGCAGCGCGCTGCACGTCACCGAGCGTGATCTTCGAACCGTTGACGGTCGCGATCAGCATGTCCGGGTTGGCGGCGGGGGCTGCTGCAGGAGCCGTTGCGGCCGGGGCCGCTGCGGGAGCAGCAGCAGGAGCGGCGAAAGCCGTCGATGCCGTAACCGATGTGCCGGCCATGAGGACTGCGAGAGCGAAAGTGGAGCGGGAAAGCCGCATGTGGGACTACCTCGGATGTAACCTGAGAATAAGGATGGTCTGCACCATGACAAAGGCTGGTCCGCCCTGCAAGGGTGCGGTCCGTTACCATTCCTTCACGAGGGTGTCGGATGGGTGCGGTCTACGGGTTTGATGTGACACCGCGATGACAATCAGGACATTTCCTCAAGGTTCTCTGCGGCCTCTCCATTGACCCTACGCGGCCCCGGTCCTATTTCCAGCAGACGTGAAAATCCTGACGGCACGGTGTGCGGGTCTTTCCGGTTCTGGAAAGATCTGGCGTTCCGGGTCTTCGGCATCTCAAGGTTCAGCATGTTCGCACGCCTCGCCCGCGCCCTTTTCGGTTCTGCCAACGATCGCACGCTCAAGGCGTATCAGCGCCGTGTGCCCGAGATCAATGCACTGGAGCCTGCGGT
>Ga0157363_1002172_pt1 | contig 17086 bp, 11 predicted proteins | sample AttsexASBM1_FD_111477 | JGI IMG/M metagenome (GOLD analysis project Ga0157363, IMG submission 111477) | Fungus gardens microbial communities from leaf cutter ant in Ribeirão Preto, State of São Paulo, Brazil - Atta sexdens ASBM1 | ecosystem: Host-associated > Fungi > Mycelium > Unclassified ... | reverse complement strand
TAGAATTTAATTTATAGCTACTCCACGTAAGATCATCTATGTAAGATTTTTTTAAAAGTATCACTTATTTTATATTTATCACTTGTTTATCTCTGAAGCTGAACGATAAAAAAGATTTCGCTATTATGACATAATTAATGATTATTTCACATTTAGACTAAATGATCAATAATAACTTCATCATATAATATAATTCGTTCTACTTTTTGTCGACTTTCGTGAAAACAAAAGAATTTGGATTAATTTCTAGATCCTAGATAATAGCTTCACTTAAATACATTACGTAATCGTGAAGTAAAGGAAAGACGTAAATCTATGTCATCCATCTGTTAGATGTTAGAGTCCGCGAATCGATATATCATTCTCGCGTGGCTGATTAATCATTCGGAAGTTCGCGCAGGATCTTTCGCGAACTTTCTCGCACATCGCGTTTTCGATCATGGAACTATGAAGGGAGGAAGATATCCGGCGGTTGCAAGAGGGAATGGAGAGCAGAGAGAGAGCAGGTCATTGATTGCCCCCTCGTGCACGCAAAATAATATTTGCATACTCGTGTCATAACAGTGCTCAGCCGTATGGTATTTAATAAATCGCTTCGACGTTTTGTGCCTCCGTCCCTCGATCCTCTCGGTCCCCTGTACTCCCGCACCCCCGCCTTCCGCCATTTCGTACGTGCCGACACATTCATATAGCGGCAACTCGTGTTCCGACGGTGTTTTGTGCGAAATCGCTATTGACTTGGACGCGATAACAATTACATCGCCGCGGGCCGCGAATTTTATGGAAAGCCTTAACACAATATTGCTGATCGCGATCACACGAAAACAGTCGCATTTTGTTTAACGAAGAAGCGGAGCGTCCAACAATTATGCATTCGCGAAAAAACACTCGCGCAGGGCCTCGATTTTCTCTCGAGGCCCGAATATTGTTATATGTTTAGCGAAAAAAAAACGCAAATTCTCTATTTTCATGACCGAATATAATTTCATAGTAGATAAGAAACAATAATGGATCATTTCATAGCCCGAATAGTGTATTGTTGTGTTGATAATATAGTTAATAGATGATACTTCTGAGATAAGAATAGCCTAATTCTTAGAATTTAGAAGAAAGTTACAAGATATATGTTACACACAAACTGTATAAAAGTGTAATCGGGAAAATTGATTTTCTGGAAATAAAAAATTGATAGATAGAAAATACATATCAAAAGTGTATCTGTGTATTTTTAATATCTACAATTTACACATTAGAAAAAAAAACTGTTTTAAAATTAAGAAAAAAAACTGTTTTAATCAAGCCGAAGTACAATTTATGAATGACTCGACTATTCACACGCTTATGAGACGATAATCGCTTCTACATTATTTTTTAAAGTTATATACGTTTATATCTCAAATATTCACGTTACTTTGCAGCGATCTTGGACAATTTACACGAAATTACGTTATCGCGAGTACAATAATCGCATCCGGATTTTGCTTGATCTGTCTCTTTCTGCAAAGAGCACCGAGTGCTCTTCGTGCATAAAACTTGCGATAAAAATTAAAATTTCTTTTTTACGTTTTTTACGCCGATTTCCTTTTTCAAACTTTGCTTTCTCTCTTTCAATAACGGAGAAAGAGAAAGAAGGCGGTATAGAAATGTAACGTGAATTCTCAGAGAGAAAACCATTTTTGCTATTAGTGTCGCAATAAAGCGACTAAAATAATTCCACTTCGCTGCCAGTTGTCTTTTAATCTTTAATACATGCAGTGCCATGTAATTATATCTTTATCCTATCATTTTATCGTTGTCCTCGTCGTGATCGTCATTGTCGTTGTCACACTAACGGAGATAAAAATGTCATATGAATACATGGATAAACGATCGACGATATTAATCATATACTGATAATCGCGTTCTAGCGTGTGCTTTCCGGCGGCCAATTGCAATTGGCTGAATATTGACTTCCTCTTGCAATCTGCGCAGTTGCGTGATCGACGTAATAATGTTTTTCGAGTGTTACAGAAAGAAACATCGAGAATCGTAATCATGAATGAATCCACACACGATTCATTCATAAATATGTATGTGATAATTCGCAAATCGCTGCGACATTACATTTTTACCTCTTTTTAACAATGACAAAATGAGAATTAAAATAATATAAAACTAAATAATTAAGGATTAACAAGATCAAAATAAGGGTAAACTTTTGTGAAATGTTCTCTCTCTCTCTCTCTCTCTCTCTCTCTCTCTCTCTCTCTCTCTCTAAAATATAACAAGTTTAAATGAAAGAGATAAAATTAGTAAAACAGAATATTTGTATAAAGTTGAAAATGCAAGCGCATTCACTCACACTCATACTTTCACTGACATTTTCATACGATGGTCAACGATGCTAATCCCGTTTACGATTTTTCTTGATCTTGCATATCATCGTTCAGGTGGAAGCAAAGCGCAAAGCGGCAAGTAGGCAAGCAGACAGCAAGAAAAAATGACGCGAGCGTTTGGCCACGCTAACGGCTCATTTTTTTCCCCGGACAACCTCTTTTGGCGATTGCACTCACATGACAGCCTACTTTGTTGTCCCTACGGGCGCGGATATTATTTACACGGCGGAATATCGGCCCGAGAGAGATATTAGCTTTCAGAAAAATATTTTTCAGAGCGGCGAACGCGCGCGAGCGGCGAAAAAATACCGCCCCCGGGCTTACGCCCCGGTATATTAACGCCTCCGGCCGTTCCAGTAGTTTGTTGTGCGTATGAAACCGGTATGCACGCCGATCTCCGTTAGTTCCGAGGGGGATCGATGTCTTTTTGTTTCCTCTCTCTTCTTTCCCTGTTCTCTTTCTCGCTCTTTCTCTTTTTTTTTTGTCCAACTGTATATCCATTTACCGTCTGGCGGAAAGGGTATAAATTCGAGGGTTTGGATAAAACCGATACCGCCGCAACGAGCGAAGCGCAACGCGACGCGTAAGAAACGCGCTTCGAGGCACGGCGGACGTTTCAACGCGGCGGCGGTGCAGTGGTGCTGCCGTGACGGTGACAGGAAAAATTCCGCAGTAATTCTTTGTATAGCACGGAAAAATTTCTCCTATCGCTTGAGAAAATATTTTCAATCATTTTTACGGGGTAAAATTCTACCTAAGGCGGAGTAGCAGAAATAAATTTATTGAGCTTGGAGTCTGGGATTTGATCGGTAATAATTAGTACTTTGTCCTAAAACGTATTTGTTTTATATGTATAATCAAGGTAATCCTATTTAATTGTAAATCAAGAGTAGATGAAAATTTCTATTCTATTTTCTATATCTAACACAATGATGAAACGCCATTTCTTCTCAAGCAACGGATAACGAGAAGAAGGTTGATAACGTGATAATCCGAGAATCGCTCCATTTTATCGAGCGCAACGATAAAGGAATAAGGAAAGTCCGGCCTTATCTCGTCATCACCCTGTAAAACTACTCGCGAGAGTAGTCTCGGCCATGGAGCGGAAACTGCGAAACTACGAGAAGCGTCCCTCATTAAACGAGAGCGCGCTCGGCAAAACTTTTGTCGTCCGAAATAACAATGGAGTCTCTCGAGCGCCGGATTATTTCGAGATCACACGGTACATGACTCTAATTGAACGACTTCCGGTCGGCGTCGCGCTAATGGAGAACAGATTTTCGGATCTGTGCCGCTCGTAAACTCGCGGTCGAAATTCGAAACTCGCAACTCGCTCGTCCCCGATCAGTTCCTTCGCGAAAACTTCCAAGTTGAAACAAAAAAGCATCGAGGAAAGAGAGAGAGAGAGAGAGAGAGAGAGAGACGCGCGGGAAAGAGGCAGCCAGAAGGGGCGAAGAATAGGAACAAAGTGGGCAGATAGGGGGAAGACCAAGGGATGCAACGATAGATCGAGGTAGAAAGCATGTAGGTTGCGGAATGAGAGAGGACGGGTCGCTTGCCTGACAAGGTTGGGTGGCAAGGGAAGAAGTCTTTTCTTTCTCCTGTCCCCTTCTCCGCCTCTTTCTCTTCTCTCCTCCACCAACTTTATAATTCTTGCGACGCTTTTGGGGAATGAGATTGTCGGTGGCAGGGGCGAATGGAGGCGGCCAGGGGGTGGCCGGGCTTTAAGGTAGTCCACTGGCGCCAGTGACGTCTGCCGAATAGCTGCTGACTCCCAGACTCCTGCAGTTTCGGCTAAGTGGTTCCCTTTTGCCCCACTTCAGCGTTTCTGAGCGCACACCTTCTTTCTCCGTACCCGGGAACGCACCTATCGACGACGAAGGCTGATGAATGCTCAATTTTTTTATCGACCGCGGAGAGAGGCTATAGGACGGTTTAGGACGACAAATACATCAAAGCTTTCTATTAAAAAGACTTCAGCCTTGTAGGTCAAGGTTTAGTCATTCGTGACGAAAGATTGTTATTTTTATACGTGAATAAGAACAATTTTTATCTTAAAGGAATCCGGAAATGATGAATATTAAACTTACTTTATTTAAAGTTTTCATCGTTAAAATGAGAAATTTAACTAACATTAAAAAAAAAATAAGTATAATCGTTTCCTCTATTTTAATATGCATTTTTCCAATATACATTTTTTCATAATTAAAAAAAATACTATCAATAAGTAATAAAAGAAATTTAATGTTGAACAACTTGAGAAATCGAATTTTCAAAGTGATCAATATATGTCGTCGATATTTTTACATCTAAAAATATATCAAATTATTGAAAAATACAGAAAAATTGTAATTGGATCTGTTAAAAAATTTAATAATTTATTAATAAAAATACGTTAAAAATAGTTTAACATAAATAGTACAATTTAATATATTATAGAATGTATAGAAGTAATTAGTAGAGAACAAAATGCTCAAACTTCATTTAATGGTTAGCTGCGATTTTGATGAATTGATTATAACAAGAGCGAGACGCGCCACACGTGTCAAAAATTAATTACATTTTGCAGACGATGACTGACGTAATTGGATGCCAAACGGTTGGTTTATTAAAGTTTCGAGTACTGCTGGATCATCGCCAATCTTATATTAGTAAGCAAAAGAGCTCGTGAGTCATTTAATCCTCGAGCTAACTCATTACTATCTTATATTTAGGATTATTTTATTACGTTTTTTAGTTAAAATAAGCTGCAAGTACTTGATAAAATATAAAATTAAAGTTAAGAGATATTTTTCATTATCAAGATTTATGTTTCTACCAATGTTTAATTTTAATCTTGGCTCAATTAGTTTTAAGAATTAGAAAAAGATGAAGATTAAGTTAAACCAAGATTAAAGTTAATCTACATTGATATTAGGCAAATGGGTATTAGGCAGTTGTAATTGAATTAAAAATGATGTTTGATACTTAAAAAATTTTAATTAAACTATAATGTATATTTGTATGACAGTAATTTTCCACTGAGAAGAATCCATGTCCAAGAATCTTCCACTGTGACAGATTACAATTCATGTATAGATACACACAAGCGCATTCTAAAAAGATATTCTAAAAAGATGTTCTAAAAAGATATTTTAAAAAGATTTAGCGTAAAAGGAAAAAGAAAAAATATAAAAGTATATAAATTATAATGCCAAAGGAAAATATAAATACAATTTCATAATTTTTTCAACCGATTTTTCGCCTCTATGCACAAATGCGTGCAGTGCATAGAGACTTAAAATTCAAAAGGTTCTAAATCATAAACTGGCGTTTATAATCTGCTCGACCTCAGTACTTTATATTGAGAAAAGTTACACGTGCATCCACGTGTATTCCCTCAGTGGAACGTACGAGTCGACGTCATTCGATGAAAAGGGCTCGAGTTTTCTTTCTGGGTCAAGGCTCAACCCTTTTGTATTACCTACGATCCCAGAGAACGTATCTTAAAAATGAAAAGATATACAAGTATGGTAGTAATTATTTATTTTCTGTCAAAATCTGAATCGTTATAATCCAAATAAAATATTAATAAAAATCTTCATGTATTATCGAATAAAATATTTCTTATGTTTATATTTTCTTTAGTATTATTGTATAATTTATATAGTTTTGTATCTCTTTCCTTTTTCTTTCTTTTGTACTTTTTAGAATTAGAATATATATATATATATATATATATACTTGAATATATACACACGAATTGCAATCTATTTATATATTACCGCGTTTTTGAGCTTACATGTGATTTTCTTAAGTACATACTTTGGCAATTAAACAGTTGCCCTTAATTACTATTATAACTTACTGGCAAAGGGATACATTACTATCATAATACAATAATACTCCTCGTTACGGCCAATTAATCTCCCCTGACCTAGAAATTAATTGAACTATACATTTAGAATCGCCAATGTTACCGGGAAAAACCGGCAAGGGTGACACGGTTATAGGCCGCGCGCAAGATCGCCGTTAGTGTCACCGCTCTTGGTTGGGGATGAATATAAAAGCAGCGACGATACGTCTCGTCGACTGCGAAATTTAAGATGAATCGTTCTTGGCCAGTGTTCCACTTTTGGAAAGTTTCGTTTATTCGTTTTCTCGGAAGGACAAATGTAGTTTTGAATGCAATTGGATAGCGCCTGCGTTGAAGTATTTAGGTTGAGTTACGGTCGCATAAAGTTAAACAAGTTGATCAAACGAAACTTATAACAACTTTATAACATAAAGAAGAGATTATAAATGAAAGATCCCTTAAACGATTTAAACAGAGAGAAAAAATTATGTATGACAAGAGAATTTTCTTTTAAATCGAAGATCACTCTAATATGGCCGTGCCATTTTTTCTGTTATTTATTATACAGATTAGAACTGATAATTTTTATTAAAGAAGCATCTCACAGATGTGATCTATGAAATATTTTTGATGAATCGATAGATTTGAGATAATCATGAATCATAAGTAACATGTTACTTGCAACGTCATCATCATTACTGTTACTTTTTTTATAAGAACAATTTAGTATAATGATTTTAATAATATAATTTTTTATAAACGTAATGATAATCAGAATTAAAAAATTCATTTTGAAAAATAATTTGTTACCATTACGCGCGTTATTCATTTAAAAAAGTAACTTGTTATTTTATTCGTGCTGTAATGAGTAAAAGTGATACATTAATAATGCATTACACTTTTATTGGTTACGTAACGAGTAAAGTGAGATACACACTTTTCAAAAGTGACTTTTCCAACCCTGGCGTTATTGCTATCATATCGGCTTTACATAAAAAGTAAAGTCATTACCAAATCATTATTATAAAAAAGTAACGGTATAATTGTTAAAAAGTTAAAAACTCTCTTCCCATTCTCGCAATTAATTTATAGTTTCTTACAATTTATACTTGTATCGTTATAATATATCAGCAAAACTTTTCTATGTTACGAAAGTACAGAGAAAAGGATTACTATGGCATTCGTCATTCGAATGTATATAAATCGATCCATAGACAAGTTTCAGACGTGCTTCAGACTGCGCGATGACTGTCGTGTACGACTGCCGTAACGACAACATCGTAAAAAGTGTATACATAAAAGAGGCCTAACGCTTCTTGAGACTTCTTAACCCACTTTTCTATGGAACCTGCGATTCAACGCGAGCATCGCTCTCCCGATCCATCGATCAAACGTTCGATCCGGTTCTTACTCTAAAAAACCGCGATACGTCCTTCATTTTCTACGTTACCACGGGTTACAACAAAATCGCAACAACACTTTTTATAAACTTTTCGTTTAAGTTCCAAAACATCGACGTCTTTCTTAAAAGAAGCTTTATCACGATGAGGCACAAGACGGATTAAGACTATATGTGATATACTTTTCCACATTTCGGTCAACAACTTATCCAATTTGAAAAACTCGAAGAGCGCGAACTTCGACCGATGTGCGCGAACTTCGGAATACGTAAATTCGTTCGGGCATATTTGACCGACATGCCGCCGTGGTGACTCGCCGCTGTCCGTTCTTCTGCAAATCGTACGTTTCTCCGTTTAACATCGCGATACCAGTTCTGGGTTTCATTTCGTCTCTTCCGTACTTGCTCCCATATAAACTCGTAGGAGTGGTACTCGAGCTAGGCGGCCTCGACGTTTCCTCTGTTAATGCCAATAAGGAATGCTGCCGAGTGTACATTCCTTTGAGCAGAAATGTTGCGATGTTGCCGGCATGGAGGAAAGGGGCGAATGACGCGAGAAAAAGAATCGCTAGACGGACGGAACACAGGGATTGCATAAATAGAATCGCTTCTCCTTCGTGCGTACATCGAGTACACGTGCGCGATTGTCGTAACGGCATATGCCGGTCAATAACGGCATACCTATTTACAGGAAATTAGAAATGACCCGCGAGCATTTCGAGACGTTTAGCTTTTGCTCTTAATCAGAAATAATCGCGAGGAGAGAGGTGAGATATAATTAGTGAGATGCGAGTTACTTCTTAAACAAATTCTCTCTCTCTCTCTCTCTCTCTCTCTCTCTCTCTCTCGGTATCTTGAAAATTTATTCACCAACAAAATGCTAATAATCCGATATAATATTCTTCATTGATTTGTTTCATGATGTTTCGTTATTATAAAAAGATATTTTTCATGATGTGGAAAGTTATATTGATTACAGTTTTCAAAATTATTGTTTTCCATAAAAGAAAAATGTTTTCTACGCAAAGATAAAAAATTTTTATTTACAGAGATTTTTGTGTAAAATAATTATCTCAATTAAAAACTAAGGACTTATTAATTATAGATGAGAGTTAAAGAGATGTATCTATTTATAAGAGTAACTTTGCGTAAATTATATGGATGGAATAATAATAAATAGGAGGCGTTATATATGTATATGGAATTTAATTTAATTTTTAATTTTCAACCCTGGATTATGGAAATATGTAACGAAAAAAAATTCATAAAAAATATTCGCACGCATAACACAGCATATTTTGTTGCAGCATGCGTCGTCAATACGACGCGATTCTAATTATTGCTTGACACGCACGCTTCGGTTAAAAAGTATATTGCAGCATCATTTTTTTTTAAATGAATTGAAACAACATAATCCTTTTCCAAGTCAACTCTTTTTCCTGTGAATTGACATGAAATTGACTATCGCGTGTCTCCAGCAATCGGGATTTCCTTTCCATAGCCAATTACCTCTCTTATACTACTGTTACTGACCTTGTCCTAAGAAAAAATAATATAGAGAAAATATCATAAATAATATAAAATTTACTGATGCAGATTTTCGATAATCAAAATTCCATTCTGTAATTAATTTTTTTTTATATTAGGTATGGGAAAAAGTTCGTGGCGTTTTTCCCGTTAGATGTAACGGGAAAAACCGCATAATTTTATTTTAACAAATTAAACATTGTAAGATATTTTAATCGCAACAAATTTTTTTGCGGCCATCAAATATATTCGAACGAAGAAAACAAAATTAATTAGAAGAAAATTCACGTTTGCTAAGAGTTGATTTTCTAGAAATTACAGCTAATTAAATTATTTAATTACATTCACACAAAAGATAATAATGTCAAATTAAAATTAAGAAAGATCAGAAATTCCAGAAATAAATTATCATGTAATTACTATCTAGTATTTCTGACAAAACTTCTTCTATTTGCTTCTTTTTTCTTGATTTTTCATAAAAGTGACAAATCGTGATGTTGGGATTATAATTCTTTTCCATTTGATTTCACATGTTAAGGAATGATGCCTGACGACGATCTGAATATCCCTAGTTCTCAGCCCTTCGTAAGTGTAATGATGTAACTATAACGTCGGCTGGTCTGCGGGGGTTGAAGCACGAAGAAGGGCGCCAACCGACGTGCGATGCTTCTAGGTGGGGATAACCGGGCTTGCGGTCTTGCCTAATCGAGCGTGCGTTTCCGATGAATTATTCAGGATCGAACACTCCGAGCTGGCTGTCCTTAGCCGTTAGGCATTTATTCTCATTATGCGGCTTGCCTGTCCTATGTTTCGTACGAACGCGTCGATAAGACGCCCTTCCTCTCATTCCTTTTGGTATCCTTTTGGCTCTCGTGTCCAACCCTTTCAAGATTTCAAGGGATAATGTATTTAACATTTCCTTGGAAGGAAATTTGTTCCTTTTGAATAGTTAAAGCTGAGAAATTTATAATTTAGTTTAAAATTAGATAAGTTGCAAAATCGTCCACAAAGAAAATTTATAAATGTTATCCAGTGTGAAAAGAAATCAAATCTGAGCGATTAATAAATTTTAAATTGTGTTATCTTAAACTTAACTTCTTCCTAATGCAAAAATCAAAGTTTATCAAAGTGTGTGTCTGTATAGAAAAAAAATAAATTGAGAATGTGTGTATGTAAGTGTACAATATAAAAATTGTCTTGTTCCAGTTTAATTTTAAAATAAATATACTCAGAGAAATAAAAGAAATTTAAATATCGAACACTTGCATTCTAATAACAAGAATTTTTAGCGAAGTTTTTAGTAGCAGATTCCAGTTTTCTGTGGCTATGTTCCAAAATTGATTGCCTGTACTGAAAATCTGTATTACACGTAACGTAAACTGTAGCATTTTCAGCATTGGCAGTAAATTTGGAACACAATCTTTATCCTCAAATTATAAATTAGATTCGTTTTCTTCATCGAACAGTAATAGGTAGAGAAAATATTCAAATTAGCGCAATGAATCATCTCTATAAGATTTTTATTAATGACATGAAAGTGAGCACTCGACAGTGATGCCTGCGCGGAAAAGTTACTGAAAAATACTCGCGGAATTTGCAAGCAATATTTATATCCGACACGATCAAGCAATAGACGGCCACACGTTTCTGACGCGTTGTAGGCGCACATGGGCGCACATACTACAGCCCCATTAGAAATTCTAATCGAACTGCGACGTTTACGCACGCCTCTCATACGCGCGCTCCGATTGGTCGACTGGTCGTTTGCAATAAACCTGTCTACCGCGTTTCAGTCGTAATTGCGCGCACAATCCATAAATCGCGCGGCGTAAGTCTCGGCCTCTCCTTTTTCTTTCCCTCTCGTAATATCGTTAAAATTTTTTACACAGAATAAAATTTCGTAGTTATATCAATATCTCAATAAAAAAATGTCGTTTTTTTTCTCCTTTAGTAGGTATCTATAAGCGATATAGCGATTAAACAGATACGCTCATGGAATATCCTATATACCATTTCTTATGCATTAATAGTATAATTTCTAATAATAGTGTATTTTCTGTTGATCTTTTTTTCTATCATGAATATTGTTATTTTTTATTTTATTTTTTTGCGAGAGAAAAGTAATATTATATGTGAAACTTGTGATTCTTCCTTCTAATTCTTTAAACATGCAGAAAATATTCATAATCGATGACTATATTTATGGTGACCTAACTTGATGAAAAATTGATTCTGTAATGCGGCAAGAGCAATTGAACGCGATTGTCCGATGATCACACAGTGGGACGGACGGGTAAAACGGGAGGAAATAAGGAAAAATCACGGTTAAGAGTGGTTTAATTGATTTTACAACGACCGACGTCGCTAAGTAGACCGTGATAGGTCTCGATGTCACGCATCGATAACCGCCCGGCTGCTTTTTAATACTCTTACGCCTTTCATTACATAATTTCGCGTATGTGGGTCGCGAGCAGAAATTAAATCGATATTGAAAACTGTACCAGAATTAATCCCTCCTATTAGATTCATTTTTAAGAATTCCAAGCTTAATGGAATTTTAAATTTGAGTTAAAAAACATAGTTATATATAATTATGTAATCAATAAGTTGAATTAAACAAAGCATAAAATATACAGACTATCATAAGAACAATCTGCTTTGTGTATCCCGTAAAACAGAATTTCGTGAAAAAAATATCTGAATTTTAAATCAATCATTTTTTAAATTTATTATTTATTTATTTTCTACATTTCTTTATTATAAATAAATAAAAAAAAAACCACAATTTACAGAAGTAAATATCATCAGCTTGAAAAAAGTGCAACAAATCATAATTAAGTTAGACATTTTTATTTTTCGTGAAGCTAGATTTCACAGTTATGATTTAAGATTTATGCTTCCAATTAGTTGGGACCGTTTACGAGCATTTTCCTTTTGTATGGTTTCTTTTTTCCATAATATCAGTGGAATATCTTTTTCTTGTAGGAATTCCGGTGAATTAATTACATCTTTTAACCTTTTATCTTTTCATTTTTTTCCGGATCGTTACATAAACTACTCGTTTCGGCCGTCGAACGCCGTTGAGATTCTTACGTAAGTGGCGTTTCAATTTACACTTGATAAATAGACATCGCGCTTTATGTGCTTCCAACGAGCAATATATCCAGCAAATTACGTGGAATTTATCCTGTAATTCGGTAATTGTATGTTCATGTCGAAATGCGCGAAACGAAAATTGCAACTGTACGATTAGTATGATAATGTGTCTCTTCTTTACTAAAGAACGTTTCGTCGATCGTTCGTTTAACTCGTAAACGGACACCCGTTAGATATCACGCCATGGCGCCTTGGCCTACGCACTTTGCTTGCGTAATGCTCGTGACGCTGTCAGTGTTAAGACTCCTCAGTCAAGGAGAACGTCGTCCAAAAGAATATCTGTGGTACGCGTGTGTATTCTGTAATTCACATTGTTCACACGCACGTGTATGCGCGCGATACGCGCGCGCATGTATATAATCGCGTATGTGTCATCTATACTCGTAAATCGAAATGCGTAGATTTTTTCATGTGTGTATGCTTACACAAGAAAGTTCTGAACGTACGGTTGGTTTCACAAGAGGTGAGACTAACTTAAAATTCGCCTTCGTTATCGGAGCTTTTGACCGAGCCAGTCAGTTCTCTCAGTTCTCCAGCAGTGAGAATAGAGAGATGTCGGCGACGATAATTTCGAGCGATAAAACGCTGCGGCGTTTTAATAAAAATGTTCCCGGACCCGATATTTTATTTATTTTTGATATCCAGCCGGCCGCGTGCGTTCTGAATGTGTCTACACTTGACGTGCGTAAATATTTGTGACTGGTACGCTCTCGCTATTGTCGGGCTGAACGGTTGATTAAAATTTTAGGGTAAATATATCCGCCGGCGTATTTTTACGCGTCCGTTTCCGCGTTCGCGTTCCGCGTTATAATATACCTTCATAATATTTAGTTTGCGCTTTTATATCCGCCTTGTAATCCCTACAGTAATATACATACAAATCAAAATATCTTACACTTTTTCAGCGTAATCATTTGTAAAAATAAGGATCTAATAAGTTTTCTTTATCATTTCTTTTTAATCTTTCTTAACTTGAAAAATTGAATTATGCTTAAATGTTATAATAATGAAAGTCAAATTCAATTTTCATCTTTTATTAAGCGTAAGAAAATTTTCGTATCGTATAATTTTGTTTGTATAACGATTTCCATTTAATATGTTGCAATAAATTTTGTAGGTATAGAAGCTTCAACGTTACTCCTGCAAGTTACAATAAATTCCATTCATTTTTGTATGAAATTGAATGAATATTATTTTTATAAATTTTATAAATCTGGGGAAAATATAAAAAGAATTTTATTATATAATATAAAATAGTTAACCACGCGCTACTGACGAGGTAATTGTTGACTATTATCGTTATATATTACTACCATTATTATATTACTGACTATACTATACACCAATCGAGCTTGTAAGTGATAAGTGTATGATACGTCTCAATAATTTGATGTTGCCGTCATTCGTGATAAATGCTAGTCAGAATAAGTACGAGCGTGTACTTGTGCGCATGTGGCTCGAATGCGCAGCAGATTAGACTGACATTTTGGCGAATACTCAGTGCGGTTGCACTTGCTACGCACGTAGTTATGCACGCGGGCAAAATACACAAGTCATCTCATTAGCTAGTCATCTCATAGCTGACTATACCGCTGAGAGTATAAGTCTCGTCTTCTCAGTAGTTATATTAACTGCGTTTTAAAAAGAACAAAAGCTTTTGCTTTTTGCGTATCATCATGAATCTTGCCACTTTGTTGTGTCTTCTCGCCACTTGTATCCTCATAATTATTACAAATTAATTTCAAGCAGTATATTAATATATCAATACAGATGTCTATACAAAAATAATATTATTTTTTGTTATGTTATATAGCTGTAAGTAAATGTCAGACTATTAATTTATTTATATAAATTTAAAAATTTTGAAAAGAGAAGATATTTTTTTATATATTATTTAATTTTTTAATATGTATAAAGAATGTTTCATATACCTATAAATAATTCTGTAAAAATCTTTCTATATATTTCAATGACTACGTCTTTTTAATAAATTTTCGATTATTTCTTTTATTGAACGATTTATGATACAGGTACTTTTAACTATTCGTGAATTAATTACGAATATATTCATTGACGTTGTATTTTATTTTTATTATTAAGATTTTATATCAAATAATAGAAATATCCTAAAATTTTTAATGGTATTATTATATAAATATTTTTTGATAAGATTACTTCGAGGCACCCGCAAAATTATGCAAAATTTTGTAGTATAATTATACTACATAATTTTGCATAATTTTGCGGGTGCCTCGAAGTAATCTTATATAATTGTGTAAGATTCAACATTTAGCCTTCAAAACTATCTTTAAGAGAAATATTCTGATTTGACTCACGGGTATTTTTAAAACATAGCGAACAGATTTTATTGCTTTACACCGAAAGATTAATTTCGCTCTAGACTCACAATTTTACATTTTATAGATCATAACTCATTCTCTCTCTCTCTCTCTCTCTCTCTCCCCCCCTCCCTCCTTCTCCCTCTCTTTCTCAACTTTACAGAAAAACAACTTTACAGAAACAAAAATTGTTTATTTTCTTCTCATAAAGTTCTGAGAATTTTTTCAAAATTTTTTAATACTGTATTTTCTCATGTTTGTAAAAATAGTTGTCAATAAGAAAATGCAATACTAAAAAGTTAATAAAAAATTCTGAAAAAATTCTTAGAGTTCTATGAGAAAAAAATAAACAATTTTCGTCTCTCGCAGTTTTTCTGTAAAGTTGATAGTATTTGAGAAAAAAATTATTGAAAACCAATATTTGGCAATTTTTAATAATTCATACTTTGTTAATTATTACGAAAATTGCAAAGTGATAGAGAATTTTCGATTTAGTTTAATCCATTATATCTATTATATACGAACGCTTTGTCAAACCGGACATTTACTATATATGTATATATGAATGTATGTATGTATATTTATGTATAAAATATCATAGTTTTGTAATAGACACTACTTGCTTAGTTATAACATGTCGCAGCATACAATAATATTTTTGTGATTCACATATGTTTTATCATTCAGTAATTTTGCAAGACGTGGAGAAAGTATTTGCGGGTTAGTGAGTCGATACGGAATCTGCGGTCAAGTTTTATTTTAAAACAGCTATGTAATTAGATGTATAAATAATATTACTGGTACTAAATAATATTTATTAATCACAAATTATAAGTTTCAACGGTACGTTTCGACTATACTTAGTCCTCATCAGCCGCAAAATACATAAATACACAAATATCTAATTATATTAACATATTATCAGGATCATCTCACGTTTGAGTTCATCTCATCATCTCATCATCTCATCTTCGTGTTACAAAAGACGATATATCGCAACCATATCGTATGTAGTCAAACTTGATAATTAATAAATGATTTAGTGAAGAGTTATGTGATTCCGAACCAATTCATCGATTAATAGCGAGAAAGGGCAGTCAGCATGAATAAATGAATAAATTCCAGTCATATTAATGATGTAACTCGATGTCAGATCATATAAATGGTTGTATGTACGTCCTTATTAATATTGGTAGATAAAATTTATATGAAGGCAAATATAAATTATATATAATGGTAAGTTACCAGCAGTTTATTTATTCATACTGACTGCTCTCGCTATTAATCGATGAATTTGTTCGGAATCATGACTCTTCACTACATCGTTTATTAATTATCAAATTTGACTACATATGACATGGTTGCGTCTTTTGTAACACGACGGTGAAATGATTCTTAGAAATCTGTTTTATTATCTATTGTAACTTGAACGTGAGATGATTCTTATAATATGTATTAATATAACTATTTGGATATTTATGTATTATTTTGTGGCTGATGAGGATACTAAGTGTAGTCGAAATGTACCGTTGAAACTTATCATCGGAAAATTATAATTTATGATTAATAAATATTATTTAGTACACCTAATTATAGTTCGTTAAATCTATTGACCTGGATTTTACTATTTATTAATTTGTTGTAAGTTATACGAGCAAAAAGAATTGATATTATTTATATTGTAATATCATTATATATCTTATAAAAAGTGATTAGTTAAATAAAATAAATAATTGAAAAATTAAAGTTGAAAAAAATTGATTTAAATTTAATCTCCCCACAGAAGAATCATTATTATTATTTTTCAAATTTCTGAGAAAGTTGAAAATCGCATTATTGTATTATTATCTCTAAATTTCATTTTTTCGTAGATGATATCACGATCGAGCTTCGAGTCATGATTCAATAATAGAATAGAAATTCTTGAAGAAGTTTTATATCTTATTTCCATAATGGCATATTTTTTTGTCAATATGATTTAATAATCATATTGATCATATAGCAATCACATAGTAATTATGTAACGTCATCATTGAGTTTCCTCTTAAATAATTAATATCTGCTTTGTAAACAACGAACAAAGTCACATGTGAATTTCGAAAATTTCGCGATTTCTGGTTTTATAGTGGTGACCACAGTCATTTGTTATTTTTAATATTTTTATAATAGCTAGGCGATAGCTTAATACCGTTTGCTGGCGCCTAAATGCCAATTCGCGTACATGCGGATGATATATTTGGATCTCTTGATAGTCGAGAGCGAGCTCTTGACGATAAAAAAGTAGATCAGTTCGCGCGCAATACATGTCACCGATGATATTTTTCAAGTCACTATTCTCGCGTACATTCGCCGGTCAGTTGTTAGTTGAGTGTTCATACATGAAAAGCGAAAACTTTCTCATCAGCAAGAGATCTTATTATTTATACTTTATTATATTAAAGGATCCAATTAATTA
>Ga0157363_1002171_pt1 | contig 17087 bp, 9 predicted proteins | sample AttsexASBM1_FD_111477 | JGI IMG/M metagenome (GOLD analysis project Ga0157363, IMG submission 111477) | Fungus gardens microbial communities from leaf cutter ant in Ribeirão Preto, State of São Paulo, Brazil - Atta sexdens ASBM1 | ecosystem: Host-associated > Fungi > Mycelium > Unclassified ... | reverse complement strand
AGATGCTGTTCTCTGACAAATCTAAAATTGCCTTCCGCTTGACAAACATTTAAAAAAAGATCCCTATTATTTATATGTATCAGCATGAAATATTTCAATTTAACGAGGAAAAAGCTTAAAATAAATTTAAAAAATATTGAAATAATTTTTCATATTGTTTCATTATTTTACCTGTCCCTTTTTTAAGATAATGCGATTTACTTTTAATTTCGCGTTGGTTTAAAATTATAACGTAGACCTTTCCAATTTCCTTTTAAAAACTTAAAGATAAGGTAAATGCAAGACAGAGCTCCTATTTTTCTTTTCTTCAAAGATCGATAATTACGATATAAAAATTAGATTCACGTTTCGATATTTAACTTACGATGTCTTACGCGCACATGCATATGAATGTGCATCTAAGGATGCACTCGAGTACGTGGCGCCCTCAACGCGGAGAGGCGATCATCGTCCTCCGTATTGCTCTTTGCAACGATCTCCGGGGCATGTTCCCTCTCGGAGATCTCGAAGAACCGGTATCTACCGGTCTACGGACAGTCATGTCGGTCATTAGTCGGACTAATGTAATGCTTCAAATTCTATCGGAGCCCATGGCGCCGGAACGGTTGCGTCCGTCCTCCCACTAAAGCGTCGAATCGTTAATATATGCGATAGGAACGGGGCCGTACCTGTTTTGCATTTTGTATTACGCTTCGTTCCCCCCCCCCCTCTACTTCTGCTCGTTCCTTTTTATTTTATAATTAACGCGGTCATCGTCGAAACCCGAGATAAGGAATGGTCCTCGTTAAGCTGGGATCAATGGCGTACCACAGATTAATTTCTGCCGGTACGAATGACAGCAATTTAGCAAACGAGGGTGGCACGCACACGTAATATTGCGACATGACATTTCATTGGTTTATCGCGAAACGTTTAACAATGATTAGATAGAGCGCGAATTACTCTCATGCAAGTTTTCTTGAAAATTACAGTTACATTTATATACATATGTATCGCCTGATTCATTATTATTCGCTTGTTAATTGAATAAATGACTACTATTAGACCCACTCGTTTGTTGTATTAATAATATGCTATCGCGATCGCGAAATCGAAATAATAGCGGCAGCAAACCGTGATAATTCGAGGAATAGAAACAAAATGGATATGGTGAGTGATTATTCGTCGAAGCGTTGATTTTTCTCTACGTTACGGGCGATTAAACAGGCGCGTTTTTTGTACCTATAAAACATTAATCTAATATTTGAATCTAGTTTATGCACTTATATCTCTATATATATCTTTAACATTCCTCAAAAATAAATTTAAATACAAATTTAAGATAACATCGATTGATAATTTTTCAAATATGAAAAATTATATAAATCAGTAATGTTAATACTTAAATTCAAACTTATCATCATCTGTATGAGAAGCATCAAACATGATGTGTACATGTAACGTATTTCCTTCGTAACGATGAAAGAGAAACTAATAAAGAGAAGCAAAGCGAAGTAAATAAAAAAGAGCAAAAGTTTTAGGGTTGGCTTTAATAAAGTCGAGTCACGCTTCGTACAGGGAGATCTTTAAATCGTCCTCAAACAAACCCGGTCCAATCCTTGATCGTTGACCCGCGATCTGTTTGTTACACATCTTGCTCGTGCACTCACTCCTCTTCATTTGTATCTCCCTCTCTCTTTCTTTCTGCCATCGGCTTCTTGCTTTCTTGGTTCGCATCTCTTTCTCCACGTCGTGTGCAAAGTAACCTCGCATGAGAGCACGGCACAATGGAGGTATTAAATGGATGTAAGGTAGTGGGTAAAGCGCGGTAGAGTTGACCAGAAACGTATATACGTACGAGTGTCTCGAGCAACGCATCACGAAAATGAAAGTGCTTCGCAAATATTGGTTGCCGGCGACCTTACCGCGGTGCCTGCCGTCAAGGAGCCGAGAAAGGAGCACCGGGAAAAGGCCAAATCCTGTGTACATATTACCAGTTTGAGTACTTTTCAGAGAGCTTCCTTCCCTCTGGCAGGCTTCCTTCTCTCTGGCAGGATTCGATTGTTCAAGCGAGAAACCGCAGACGCATTACGGAAGACAGGTGCGATTCTTTGGGAAAACGGCATGTCGCTTCGGAAAAGTTATGACAAGTGGTTACTTGAAAAGGTCTGGAAAAGTAACATCCCCGGCATTTATCAAACTGTCATAATTTGTATTGTACGTCGGCTAGTCGTTTGTATCCTAATGAAAAGTCATTTTACAATCGTCATCTTTAAATTATGGATATTACGGGTAAAATCCTTCGCATCTCCATTAGGAATGGCGGCGGTGCCTTTCAGAAGTTTTCTCTTCGTGAACCTATTAATCGTTAAATCATCCGAAAACAAGCGCACGAACGTTTAAGACAGGCAGGTGTGGGATTGTTGAGCGCTCCGGATTTGTTGAAAACTTGTAAAAAGAATGGCGTGTCTTGAATTTTTGTGCCCGCTCGGGCGAGAACGATCACACGTGAAAGAGAAGATGAGTCACGCTCGGGGAAGCAGCTCGCAGCTCAATGTAATTACAGGAAATTTACTATCGCAATCATATTGAAGCACGCACGGAAAAAGATTTGTTAAAATAACTAAAAACTTTACTGATTCAACAAATCTACAGTAATATACGGACAGTCAGTTTTCTATGTGTAATAGCAAAGTTTTACAGCTGAATAAAATTAGCGATTATAGATAATCGTATTTATTGTAATAAGCAAATTTTTAATACAACAAAGACAACTTTCTATAAAAATCGATCCAATATATACATTAAAATTTTTAACAAAACATGCTACACTGAGAAAAATGTTTTGGTACATAATCATTGATTTTGTTGATATGTAACAAAACTTATTTTTTTCATTAAAAAATTGTGTTGTTTTAATCGAAATCATTTTTGATGATTACATATCAACAAAATAAATGCTTATACCAAATATTTCTTTCACAATCAGTGTAAGATGGCGCATATTTTTGACTGTAATGAAGAAAACCTGTTACGTTAGTAATTTTTATTGTAATAAAGAATTAGCTGAATTAGCGTACTAATAATTACTTACAGATATAATTTTTTTTTATTAAATATTAAATCTTCTTAGACGCTCTTCTTAGATGCTCGCAAAGTAACCTATAGTTTGCTGTACCATCCAATCTACTTTTTTTCCGTGCCTGTAAAAGTGATAATAAAAAGTGATTTAGAGAATACTTGTGATGTAACGGACTAATCCGTAGATATACTTCGCAAGATAACAGTTTCTTTCGTAACGCCTGCAGAAACCGTTGTTACAAGTTGACCATAGATATTAGCTCGTAGATTATTATGCCATTTACCGATAGATCCTACGAAACGATCCGCGAGCGGAACGGATTATCATATGTTAATAAGTCTCGGGAACCGAAAGCCCGGCTACGCCTAATTTGCGAAGTAATCGCGATCTTTACTCGCACAATACGAAATTCTCAACGGTCATCGATCATCATTATTTATCGCCGTTCGCCAAATTCATATCGCTCCTATACTCACGTCGCTCTGAGAGAGGAAACGCGCGTGTGAGTCGGCAAGTGCGTACACGCACTCTCACGCCGACCGGGGGCCCAATCCATTTCGCTTCATTACGGCGTTCCTCTCGCGCGGATCCGAGGCTCTTCTTCCTGACCCTGCCTTGAACTATGATTGGACACGTTACATCGATCCTCGTCGATCCTGATTCGAGGCGTCCCGAAGCGCGCGGGTAAACGCTTCGCTGAGCCTTTTCTCACCTTCGTCAATCGCGCTGACGATATCGCCTCGTATCGGTCTGTGGCCTTTCCGCGAACAAAATAGAAAGATACGAGAGAGGATGAAACGAGATGCGCCTCGGTCGGTCGGTCGATCGGTCGGTCGATCGATCGATCGATCGACCGGCGCGGCGCTGAACGAGCACCTGCGGACCCCGCGCGAGAGAAATGCTTCACCGCGCGAGCCGCGATGCCCGAAGGATCCATTAGCCATTAACCAACGCTCATGCCCGTCAACTTGTCAACGGCGGAACAATGCGTCCAGCGAGAATAGAAATCGATTTTTACGCTTCCCTTTTATGATGCCATCATTTCTCGGCCGGCATCGCGCTATTCTTCCTGCGACGCGTGTCGGCGGACCACGAACTTCGCCACGCGGATTGCGTAAGCGATCGCTTGTGTCGCCTTTTTCTTCTGCGATCCCGATCGCGCTCTTGCTTGTTAATAGAAGCGAATCTTCGATCGAGAAAATACGTACGTAAAGGAACTCTTACGTAAAGGAACAATATTTCCTTCCGTATTAAATATATAAGTGGGTATTTATATAAGAAATGAATCGCGAGGATATCTTGAGAAAGTAATCTAATAGCGATTTCGATGCATACAGAAAGAACAGTTTTGCTGAAGTATTTAAAGATTCAGCTTGATACAGATATGAAAGTAATTTTATTTGAATGATTGAAATAATTATGTAGGATGTCCAAACATTGATTGTTAGAATGTCAAAACTTTTTGCAGCATTATGGATTATTATACTTGAGTGACATAATGATTTTGATAGTCCAATAAAATAATTTTTAGATCTGTACATATCTAATTAAATTTTTAAATACTCAGTAAAACATTCTGTGCACTTAGTGCATACTAGTACATATTATAAATCGTTGCATACTGATTTGAGTATAAAAATAAAATGTAAATAATTCAAATTATGAAAGAGATATTTTACTTAAGGCAATCTTAAAATTATTCTGTTTTACCGAATATTTTTCAAATGAGTATATATATTTTTCTAACTGCCTTAATACACATAGATTTTTACAGAAAGAAGAGAGTTTTGCTGAAATATTTAAAAATTTAGCTAAAACACATCATGAAAATAATTTTGTTTAACTGTCAAAATAATTATGTAGAACGCTAGTTGCTAGATATTAAAATTTTTTGCAATATTGTTCATAATGTTTGAATTTTCTACATAATTATTTTGATGGCTTAACAAAATTATTTACTGTAGCCAGCTAAATTTTTAGATAATTTAGCAAAATCGCAATTTTTTCATGTAAAAATCTTTTTCCACAATTGAAGTATATTAGTAATGTAGTCCAAATCGGTCGACTTTTTATGCAAAAAAAGAAAAACAAAAAAAGTTGGAAAATTATAATTTTGTTATCGGTTTCTGGCGGTTGCTTTAGATATAAGTTTTAAACTTCATACATAAACTTCATAAAACAATTTTGATTTGAACTAGAGATGAACAATATTGAGTTTTTAGAATTAAGTTCAGATACATAATACAAAAAATTTTAATTAGAAAATTTACAGGTACATATGAGTATGTGTGATATTGATGTAGCAGTGTGTATGTCAATTATACATAAATAAAAAAATTATACGTATATGTGCAGATTCTACTAAATTAGTAAACAAACGATTTTAGAATCTCTTTAAGAATGTTTTACACATATCTTAAAAAAGGGAAGAAAATTATAAAAAAAAATTACAGATTATTCTAAATCACGTTTAAAAATAATGCAACTTATAAAAATAAGTACTTATAAAAAAAAATGAAAATTTGTTTATCATTATTAAAATTTTAATTTTTAACAATAAAAATAATAACAAATAAAATAAATAAATTACAAAAATGTGTTATTAAACAAAAATATAATTTTATTTACACAATTTTCATATATATAGTTTACTTGAAATATAAATATTAAACATACCTCCTAATTTAATTTTTTTTGCAGGAATTGTCTAATATATCCTGAACAGCATAATAAAATGTATTAAAGATTTCGTGGTTTAAGCCGTTTTTATTATATTTATATTAAACATACATTTTACATCAATTTGTGTACACCTTTAATATATACTGAGTGCATCCAATTGAATTTGCTGTAAGGTTTCGATCGCCAATATATTGACAATTCAACAAAACTCGAGAAAATGAAAGAACGATGCAAAATGTTTCGGGAATATTTTTCCACGCGTTACACTACCGATTTCGTTCCTGCATTAGGAACCAGTGATGTGCGGACGTCAAGACAATGGTTTCTCCCGTCATCCTTTATTGTTTCGGCCGCGTCTGGAATCTTAAAAGACTACCCCATTATTATACATCCATCCAGAGGGACCCTAGCCCTCTTCCCTCGTGTAATCCCCGAAATAAACCGGCGTACAAGACACCTGCGTGAAATCGAGCGGCGTCTAGAGGCTTGCGCGAGACCTCACTAATCAAGTTTTACGTCTTTCTAAATCTTGAGAGTTATTTTATAAATGCACATAAAATATCGGATAATATTTACGTTTCTGCGCGAGTATGCACTCGTTAAATCTATTTTTTTGAAAAGTCAAAGTGCAAATATATTATAATTAATCCCATTATTTTCAATGTTCATTATGATGGACATATTTTTTCCTTATTCACAATACATTGTATGTACCTACCTTTAAAACGTTTGGCATCATCCATAATGTTTAAATAATAATGGAAAGGAAGAGAAAGAAATTCTTGCAAAAATTCAGGCGAACTTTGCAAATATTAAACCTCATTTTATCTAGCATTCTTTTATCTATTTAGTTTTTTAAGTTTGCAAATATCTAATCTTAAATATTTTATCTAGCTAATGGAATGAATCCACTAATGGATTCTAATCATTTTTCACAATACACGCGCATCTAACACATGTAGCTAAAATTACTTCTTTCATCACGACTCGCGCTGGCGTCACTTCCTCTATCTCGCGAGTGGACCTCTATCGTACGTGCTTACGTTACGTCATTACGCATTTGAATGCTCGACAAATTATACCATGAGCGGCGCGTACACGCATCGAAAACGGCGATGTGTCACGGTGTGAGGCGCGTTCGTGCCGGTGGACATCGGAATCTCTTTCACAACTCTTTGACGCCGCGCGCCGTCGGTGGACGAGGTTTTCCATGAGAATCGAAGAAGTAGCATAATGCACGCGGATGGAATACGTATGCACGGGTCGCATAAAGTCCCGGGTGTAATGTGCCGATGGGCAGAAAGTATAATGGCCCGGCTGCCATAGGTGTATACCGCATTACGAGAACGAAGGTGTGCGCTCTCTTGTCTCCTCTCCTTCTCCGTCTCTCCGTTCGCATACTGCGAGCACGCGCGTTTGTAACCACGCACGCATACACAGGAGGGTAACCGATACGCGCGTTTGTACCCATCGTCGGGCAGAGAAAAAGAGAGACAGAAAGGAACACAATGGCAAATGGTATTCTATTATTCCAGATGGGTCCCGTGCGCATCTCTCCTTCGCTGCTCACGGGATCCGAGGAATGCAGGCATGAAATCATTCTCCAATATCTCACCGTAGGACTCTCCTGCCTTCGTCCCCCAGCTTCTCTCTCTCTCACTCTCTCTCTCTCTTTCGCTCTCTTTCAAACAACCACCCGTCCGTAACCCAAAAGTAAACCCTAACCACCGGCATCCCCCACGTCGCGCGATACGCCCCTGTCTGCGCTGGTCATTCATCACTTTCGTCTAATAATCCTCTTTGCTCACCGAGGTAACATTAATTGTGGCACGAGATGCATCGCGTTGAATGCGGCAGACACGCGCGTGCGTGTGTGCGCGTCGAGACGCGCCCCGAACGATGATGATCGATACTCCGCTTTTTCTCGCGGTTTTCACTTTAGTCCGGATTATAGTAGTGCGGCCTTTTTATTTCTTGTCATCTATAATAGCCGCATTTAAGACTGAATGGTGCTCGTTCGAATCGCCCTTGAACGATCGCTCGATAGTTTGAACGTTGTCAGCCTTGACCAAGAGTAGGGAGCACGTTTGAACGTATAAATTATGATACGTCAAACTAGAACTTTAACAATATCAAATTATAATAAACATTTAATGTAATTATTAATAAATATTTTTTGGGATAACTAAACTAAAATTCTAATTTACGAATGTCAATGCTAATTAATTTGACCCACTTGTAATTTATTAAAAATGCATCAGATTTTATCTCAAATAATTACAGAATTTGACAAATTTGAAACGGGTTAATTCTGCGCGAAATAAACTTTAAATAAGTCAACATTCGACGTACTGTTCCATCAAGTAGCTTTTTCTTTATAGCGGAAACATGAAAAGTGAAATTTTTTTGTACGTATACGTGTATATGTACATATGAGAAGCAGACTTTCAAAATGCGTTTTGTCTAAAATTTGTAATTTTCAGAAAACAAGAAAAAAGAAATTCCGCACACAAGAAAATTATGCACTTTACAGAAAATAACAATATGTCAATTAATAGGAAATATTAAACAAAATTAAACAAAAATTGTTAAACAATCACTAAAAGAGTTAAACAAATGCATTTTATTTGTCTCTAGTTAAAAAACATAATGCACTTCGAAATGTTTATATTGTTTCAGCATATAAATTAACGATAAAAAATGCTTTCTGAACATCTCAGAATAGTTTATAATAATATATGAATCTTTCAATACCGAACACTACGTCATCTCTAAAAAAAAAATGAAATTTTTGATAAAATGCTATATATATATACACAAATTTGCGTTGTATTTAAGAATTATGCTGATGCAACTATGATGATTGCATTTTTAACGTGCGGTCGAGGGTAATTTTTATATTTAAGATCTTTTCCCGCTCTCTTTTTTCTTCGTGTTACAATTCAGAGAAAATAAGATCGCGAGTAATGATTCGGAATAAGTTCCATCTTGTTCCGTGAAAACATTTTTTCGCAACTCATCGTTTGTTCCCTCCGTTATTCCGACTCTGATGGAAATGTTCTTTAACGAACGTCCATCGCGCGATATGGATTCGCTATTATTTCCATGTCCTTTCTAAAGTTCTCGACAAAAAAACCGAAATGAAAATGTCGACGATATTATCCTGCAAAAATTCTAGCTAACCCTTCATTATCGTTCGTATTTATTTTACGGCAGACAGGAAATACAGGGAAGCTCATGTAATAGCGAAGTAAATTTCTATCTCGAGTTATCTCTTCGAAATAAATTATTATTCTAAGAGTTCACAGAGAGATCCACCATTATATAAAAACACGTATAAAAAAATACTGTTGAAAAGTAGCAATAATATATACCTTCTTTAGAAATGTTTCAATCAAGCTTAACAGTATTTTTGATTGTGTTCTTGTGCTGACATATTGTATGACGTATAGGTAATGCGATATCCATGCTCGCATGAATTCATCATCCCATTTGTTTGTTCCGAATATTCGATTCTATTCCGTCCGTTTATGTAGACGTGGAATATTATACCGTGCACATGACAGGTGTACATCACGCATAAACGTTATGGAAGAGACTCTCTTCGCTCTCCTGTATGAATCTTTACGGAGGCGACCAGACTCCAATGCACAATTCCACTTGTTGTAAACGGTGGCAGTCCAACGGTAGTGGGTCGTGTCTCGAGGAGTGCAAATTTACAGATCGATATCATGACACGTGTTAACTTTCTCTTACTAATATTATTCTTGCTAAACTATTAATATTATTCCAGTATCCTCTACTCCGTCTATTTTCATAGCTATTTTGCTATTTAAATTTTGATATCTATGGAAGAAAGAAATCAATGTTTTAAATCTTGATTATACACTATATTGAAAGAAAAGATTGGCAACAAATTAGATGATAAAATATGGCATAGTATTTTTAATTGGCTGCAATTTTTGGTTGTGTTAGCCTATCCACAATGTCAATACAGACTAACGCAACCAAAAATTGATTGCTGCAATCAATTAAAAATGCCATGCTATGCCATATTCAGCTAATCTAGAATTTAAAAAAAAAATATTTCTTTCGAAAGTCTATTTAGTAGTATGCATGTTGCATAAAGACAATGATTTCACGGCAATAAATTAAACCATATGCGGCTTGGAAATTGTAATAGCGCAAGCCGCATTTATGTTTGTGATTGGGGTGCGCAACCCTCATGAAATAACCCCCGCGTTTCAGATGTTTATTTGTATAATGATTGGTCCATACGGGCTGTTCACCCATTGTACGCCTTAGACCTCGATATGATTTATCTTGAATTACGTGTTCAAGTCGCATAAATTTTTCTCTTGCCTAGTAACGATTGTGCAACGCCTAACAGCTAAGTGGGTAGGGATAGATACTGGAGATCGATGAGTAAACTCTTAACTCTATAGTGTAAAGGTACGAACAATTTCATAATCGCGAACAAAATATTTCATCATCTTTGAAAAGAATTTATATTACATATTTATGTAAGATATTTCAAAATTAAATTTCTTCCCGTCACAACGAGTATCATAAAAGAAAGTTTCAAATGTAAATATTCGCTATATTGTCGCTCATTACGAAAGATACACCTTTCTTAGCCGTTTACCCCTTCAGCAAGAATATTTATCGAGTGAAAATTAAAGTACATACATTCAAATCATTTCATTCATTTTGTATCTATACGTGTGTATGCAAATAGAAAATTCTAATATATACGTTGAAAGTTGGTTTTTTTACTTAACAACATTTTCACGAAGAAAATCTCTCGATGCAAGAAAATTAATGTACAAAAGTATGAGTATATTATCATATAAAAATATATACAAAATTTTTGACAGCATAACGTTTTTATTCCCACGAAAAGTCATCGAAAAATTAACGCGTGCGATCGACTCCCAGAAAGATTTGAATTCAAAGATAGTAATCGTGGAATTTATGCGCGCGACCCGTGCTCGGAATTCCATAAAGAGCAACGAGTATGTACCGAAGCTAATTCCGTTGCAGCACCATTACACTCTTCGTGCTTTTTCACGAACACGGCACGAATGTAATCGCGCGCACACTACTACGCGACTTAGCCTTAATTAGCTTAGTTCAGCTTAATGCACCGAGATGCCTGTGCCTTTGTCTCTCATATGCAGACACACGTACACATGTATCTGTTCCCTAATGCGTGTACATACATCTACCGTTGCATAGTAGTGGCGTAATATGCTGCATGTCGGCCGACGTGCTGAATGTCGAACACTTTCTCCGACGTGGCGGTATCGGTAATGCTTCGATTTATTGGTCGACACTTAGCCTCGTTGCTCCAGATTCCGCGGTCGGATCGGATCGGACCGATACGAATTAGTTTCGCGCAGTAATCGCTCATACATATGCGAGAAAAAGAGAAAAGGCGCCTGATCGAGGATTTCGCTCTTTAATCGAGCTGTCGATCGGTTAAACCGTCGATCGTGCTCCGCTCTCGACGAATGAAGTCACGAAGAAATTCTTCGTTGGATTCGATAAATACATCGGCGATTGGTGTTGTCGACGATGTCGGATTACATGGGAGAAATTAAACCAACAAACCGCTCGCGATAAATCATTTCGAAAAGCAATTAGCGGTGGATCTGTTATTAGGTGCTCGAGCGATCCTATACCAGATGCTCAAAGCATACATGTCCCGACGCACGTTTGTTCCGTTGAAATGCAATTCAACGAACAACGATTTTGCTGTCGTAAAAGACATCTAAAAGCATGACGCAGAAATCCAACTGACGGATTTCCGCTCTTTAATATGCGATACGTCGACCGATGGAATAAAGTCATCTATTTCTGACGTAATTGCCAACATGATAAAGTCTTGTTATATAAGTATATAAAAGAATATGTCAATATCTCTAGTTTGACATTTCTGCTTTAAATGAACAAATGTGGAATAATGCTGAAGCATTCATAGCATTATTAAAACTTATAGCACACAATTCATAGCATTATTGATAATAAGGCACTGTAAAAAATAAAATGTTACTTTTAACTTAAAGACGTATTTGTATATATTTGTGTTAATTTGAACATTTTTGCATGTCTTAGAAAGTCCACTATACGCTACTATATTTAAGTTCAAATTAACATTTTATTTTTTACAATGTAAGTGAATTGATCAATTACAGTAGAGAACGTAAAGCAATAATGTAAGCAATAGAACAAATAAAAAATATTGATCTGCTTACTGCTTACGTTTCACTGTTTATATTTTTTGTGTGCTAAATTTTAGTAGTGCTGTGAATATCTTCAGTATATTATTTTTTCAATTTTAATTAAAAAACGGCATTATTAGGAACTTCTTTTTGATCAGAAAAGATGCAAAATGCGAAATGTACTCGATTAATTTGAAAATCCACTGATCTTCAGGAAACTTTAACAAACAAATAAAATTTTCTCGAGACAGCGTACGGCCAGCATGCACGATCGCGTTCCATAATCATTGTAGGTTATCTCCCGGCGTTACGCAACCACTCGTTGACTTCGGCGTATGTAAAATGGATGCATTAACCGGTATGAAGTGCACGTGCGAATACGGTCCCGCGAGTCCGGCACCGCTGACAGAAACGTTAAATTGGCTCGTGTCCCGTGTGTTCTCTCGGACATTTATGACTTTGCGCCGACCGACGAGAGAGGAACCGGTTGCTTCCGCAAATGATTTTTCGAGCTACGTTTACGATGAAATAATGCGAGTCATTTTGCGGGCTGCAGGCAATCGCGCTCGAGTAGCGACGCTAAAGACATACCGAAACGAAACCCGCAGGAATCTCCATCGACCTTGCTGATTACGTTACGGCGAACCTTTCTTCTTTCATACGAGACGCTTAAAGTGGACAAGTACATAATTGCCCTGATTTGATATGACAAGTACATCTATTGAAGTAGTTGAAGTTGGGATTATTACTCCTAGTACCAGCGCGCAAAGTCGAGATCCCTCTTATTTAATAACGTTGAGTACACTTGCGCAAATTAAATCGATAATCGTGTCAGTATGTGTGTCTAAGAGATTCTAATATAATATTCTAATATAATATATTTTTAGACAAAGTAATTTTTTGTCGCTGTCGTCGATAGAACAAAAGGGAAAGATCGGACATCCGCGGTCAGGGACAAATACGTGCCAGTGTGGACGCGAATAATCCCGAAGGTCTTGCAGCACCGTCGAACATCAAACGACTGACTCGGTGATTTGTTTTCGGTGTAAAATTCGCGATTCTCCTCGCGTTCGCATTGCGACGTACGTAGCCGTGTACCAAGCGGACGTGTCCACGGATTGAAAAGGATGTACACCACGAAACAATGTGACCCGTGTCCTCAGGGTGGCCATTTCTTCAAGATTGGACATTTTCAATGTTGCATTGGCTCCGGCAGTTCAGTTAATTCCGAATTTCGTTGTCCAGACACGTATCCGCTTGCACGTATAAAGGAGTTTTCGATCATCAAGTAGCAAATTCTTGGAAGATATGGAATTTCATCGCGTTAAAGTTTCAACAGCTTATTTTTATTAATATTAGTTGTTAGATAAATAAAAGATATTTTTTCACAAAGTACAAATTTACAAATTTGATTATAATTGTTCGAACGTTAAAAGTATTTCGTATGGAAAGATCAAATTTTTTTAAGCCAGAGACCAGAGGAAGCGCTAATTTAAAATACGATTAAAACAAATTGAGAGTTACCATTTTATTGTCGATTTAATAAACGAAATTGAAATTAATTCGCGAGATCGTTGAATTAATATCAAAGTGTAATAACTTCCAGGAATTAAGCGAGATACACCGCATCCAATTAACGTGTCGTTAAGAGTTAATGAGCACTTTCCCCCGTCACGACGCGGATTTGTCTCCCCCGTTTAGGGAGAAACAAAGCACCGCGGATTTGTCGCGGTGTCGCGTGGTTGCGCTAACCAGATTCTCGTTATTACGTATATACATCCCCGTATAACAAGAGGATTGCGTAATAGGGTCAACTCTCCTCCGCGTCGAGCACGTCCGTCTAGTTAGTATTTTGAGGAAGAGAAAGGGGGAAGGATCAGGAAATACAGGCAACGGCGCTTAAAGACGGCGCTTGATTGTCGCTGTTAATGCCAATAGGAAATGACTCACTCCTTAACGCCGCAATGATATCACTTGAGTCGTGCGACCGGGCATCGAGCGCTGCGAGATCATGATCTGATCGTATATGAGGTAGGTAGATAATCGAGAGCGTGGGCTAAACCTCTAGTATCACTATGCCGATCCGCCGCCGACGCCATTCGCGCCAAGCATTTTGCGTTTCTCTCATTTATAACGTTATCCGAGTTCGCTCGCGCGAGATTGTGATTGTGCAATTATGCCATTTGTAGGCACCGCTATTCCATTTGCAAATAGCCGTGAATGACTCTAAAATGGAAACTTTCGTCGAAAATTTCAACGTCGAATAGTTCGCAAGGTAAACGAGGCGAGAGAAATTAACAGGCAAATGTCTTCTTTCGCAACTGCGCTGTGCGTGTCGCCGAGGTGTCATTACAGAAGCCAATTGTGGGATTTGCAAACACGCGGCTCAATTGTATTTATAAGTATTGTCTGTAATTTAAAAGTTTGTGCCCGTACTTGTAATAATTTCTTCTCGGCAAATCACGTCTGTGGTTACTGGCGGATCCATGAGGAGGAGAACATGAAGGCCAATGACTTTCCCCTTTGGAGTCTTCTTTTATAAAAATATTTATAGCAAAATATTATATATATTTTTAATATTTCTGAAATGCTGAATCACAATTTTGATATTCCAAAAATATTTTCTTATTTAAGAAAGCTCCTAAATATAAAAAATATAGACTCTATTATATTTTATTATTTTCCTTTTGTGTTAGTATAATTTTAAATAACGTTTTAATATAAATTATACATTTGAATAATATTTTTTCAATGTAATAATTTAAATAATAATTTAATATTCTATCCTTTTTTCATTTAACCTTAAAAAAATTTCGCTTGCGGCGCGCCAATGGCTGCTGTTGTTTCAAAATCAATTTTTACAGAGCTAATTTAACTGCAGAAAATCGTACGAACGATCCAGCAATTATTAGCATCAGCTTACGGATTGCTATGATCGGCTTTAGCGTAGCCGATTAGTATACTTTGTCCTTCGCTTTAATGCATACATGTATGCAAGTATAACAAGAGAATGTCCTGAAGCCACCGCGGCGCGGCGGAGCAAACATGGAGATCCAGACGATTAGAAGCGTATGCAAGTCGATGAGTGCAAAATCGTGGCTCTCGTAGACGTCGCGCAGTCGACGTAGGCGGTTCTTACAGGCGTCGAAACGTCGATTGTGCGCACCCGGTATCTGTAATTATTTAGGTCGCCGACTGCATTGAGCAACGTAGAAACGAGTCGCGCGCTGGGCGGTATGAAAGGATGGCTAAGCATCGCTGATAGTTTTATAGGCGCATACGTTATCCTTAATTAACGAGGAAAAGCTTCATTAGTCTCGTGAAGGCAATGGCGTTCTCCAAATCGCTGCTGCAACGCGTCCCGAGGATGTTCATTCGTCCATTCGTAATTTCGCTTTAATCGCATGTTTCTCAGCCCCTCGCACGCACTTCTCTTTCTTCCGTCACCGTTCAAAGGAAGTAAGTACTCTCGTGTTCGCGCGCGTAAAGTAAACGCTTATTAAATAGCGCATAAATAAAGACCTTTTCCCGTTGCGCCGCGACGTCGCGGCGTTTCGAGGCGCCGGAGTTATTGCTGCGGGGGCACAAAGGCTGCGACTCGTCGTTTTAAATTATATTCCGCGATTCTTAACGAGGGGTCCCGCGAGTACACTGGCGGGCGGATACTGCCAAGAAAGAAGGAGAAAGAGAACGGTAATAGCGAGTTAATAGCTGGCGCGATTTCGCGCGAGAGCCCGCCGGGCGTCGTGCTCTCCTACGCCCAGTACGATTCGCTATCTCCACAGTGAAACACTAATATCGGCAAAGATGATGGATGTCGTGTCGGTGGAAACTGTTTGCGAGAAACCGTGCATCGCGCGGCCCGGTTGCATACCGGTTTCCTCGTAGCGTAACACAAACCTGAAACATTCTATCTCACCAGAGCAGAATAAACCGTCATATTGTATCTCGATGTCATTTGCTAAACGTAGTATGTAGTATGTAGTAAGTGGAAACGCCTATATGCCTCAAAGCTGTATTATCTAAATCATATTCGCCTGTACAGGAAGTGTAAATAACTGCTGGTTTATAAAAATAATATTTTATGCTCATAGTTTAAGTCAAAATTTTAATTACGACTGTAGTAATTGTATAATGTTAATTTAATGTAAAATATTAACTATATTTTTTCTACGGGAAAGATGGTTAGCTGAAGTAAACAATTTTGTTGAATGATCAAGATAATTTTAAGTTACTTAAATTAGTTGCTAGAATATCAAAATTTTTGGAAATGTGATTCATGATGCTTGAGATTCCTAATCATTTTGATGTTTGTCAAAATTATTTTCAGATCTATATCTGATCAAATTTTTAGATACTTCAGCAAAATCATTCTTTCCGTGTATGATTAAAACATTTTATTCCCTAAATTCTTCGAAATCTTACTCTGAAGAGTTTTGAAAAAGACTCCAATTTTTAACTCTCTAAGAGATTTCACTTTTTAAAGTGACAATTCACTCTAAGATTTTTAAAAAGTAATAGTTTTCTCTTTATTTTCATCATCTGAAAAATTAGTTTACATTATTAATTGTACGTAGATAAATTATTATTACAAATAACTGCCTTTTATTATAGAATACAAAACAGTTATGCTCCAGCTTGCTAGATTTATGACGCTTCGGAGACACTGACTCGAGACATCGACACAGAGAAATGCGAGAAAGCGTGTCTCCAAAGATCGCGAGTATATTTCACAACGAGGTGATGAGGTAAGAGAGCGATTCCGGAGCAAAAGCGACTGCATAGAAACGCCGGGAGGAGGTGGAGGAGGAGAGGAAGAAATGGATCTACATAAGAGATCATGACTTGGGCGCGCTAGTCGAGTTTCGCCGCGCGGAGAGCTATAGAGGAGAAAGTTACCAGGAACTGCCTGAATCTGCCCGATTGGCAGCCTCCTTGCGCACCTTTTCCACGGACCGGGTATTGTAGTCACGAACGTGCAAACCATAGCAGTAACAATAACCCCTCCCACCCCTCTGCCTCTTCCCACTTCACACAACGAGTCTTTGTTCGCTTCTTCTCTAGGCGTGCGGGTGATTTGTTCTACTCTCGTGATACTTGCTCGACACTCGCTGTATTTT
>Ga0157363_1002169_pt1 | contig 17091 bp, 8 predicted proteins | sample AttsexASBM1_FD_111477 | JGI IMG/M metagenome (GOLD analysis project Ga0157363, IMG submission 111477) | Fungus gardens microbial communities from leaf cutter ant in Ribeirão Preto, State of São Paulo, Brazil - Atta sexdens ASBM1 | ecosystem: Host-associated > Fungi > Mycelium > Unclassified ... | reverse complement strand
CGCGAAGCTCGTTGACTTTTGCCTTTCATTTTTTTATATATATATATATATATATATATATATATTTATATATATATATATATATATATATATATTTTATATATATATATATATATATTATATATATATTTATATACATATATATATATAATATATATACACATGTATATGTTACATATTTAATGATATATGTTGCACCCATGATCGCGACGAGGAGAGAGAGAGAGACTCACTTCGGCGCGAACGACAGAGCTATGGTGATGCCGATTTACTTCGTATGTATTGCCCTTTCCCAACAAAAAAAATGTGATAACTGTAATACTATATTAAAAAATGTGGTAATTATTGCATATAGAAATATTTACTATTATAAAAAAATATGCTATAATAATAAAAATGCAAAGAATAAAGATGCGTGAGAGAGAAGAATGAGCAAGATTGAATGAAGGATGAATGAATAAATGAGAGAAAGAGAAAGAAAATAGCGTGAGAGGCGGAAGTCGGAACGCTCGCGCGGGCCGCGTGATTTCTCGAAGAGACATTTTTCACATTTGTTTATGACATTTCGTTCGAGACACAAGTCTGAAATTACAAAAAAAATTGTAAAAGTTCGTTGCTCGCAAATCTCGACGGGAAAACGCCGACCCCGCGTTGCTTCGACGTGAATTAATAATTATTACAAAAAAGAATACGAGCGCCTACAAACTGACGTGGTTTTCGAAAATCGATATCATTCTGTATATAAGCGCTAAACTCTTTCTTATGCTTATACGAGAAATGTTTTCGTTTAATTTATACTTGGATGCAACTTTGTTATTATAGATTTACTTTATTATTATATTATTAATATAATTATTTTTATTATTATTAATTATTAACTAATTATTATAATTATCGCTGTATCATTATATTATTATTATTCGCAAGTAATATCATTTCATAATCAACGCTTCCAGCCACGAACGAAAAGTTCTGCGGTTGCCTCTTTACTTCTTCTCTTTCCTTTATTTCATACAAATAAACGCGAGTGCTTCATATTCATAAAATCCGATCGCAAGCGATGTCGACGGTGTTCTAATATTGCTACTACCGTGTCACATTATTATATATTATTATTATTATTATTATTATTATTATATTATTATTATTTTTTTCATCGGCATATCTATTCTATTTAGCAACAATCATTCCTTTTCAGTCACTTTCATATCTCTCATTACCGTCGTCGCTAAACCAAAATATCCTACTTTGTAATTAATTGTATATAGTTCGCACTATATATAGAACCTCAAAATTATTAGCAGTACGTTTTACGACACAAACGATTGGTATTATTAACGCTTTAATTGACAGCAATGGAATTTAGTCGCGACTTCCAACTTGATCTTCGAACTGACATCCATTACCTCTCGTGTTTTGGTCAACCATAATTAAGGTATGCAGTTTCAGAAACTGATTGCACCGTGAATATGATGATATTTATGCTTCTTTTGATTCTATTATATTGGAATCATACTTTTCTGAATACTAAGATTTTTATTGTAATTTTCTTCCTTTTTAAACGCGATTTTATTCATAGAAAAATTAATTGCTAAAATCAATTTGCTAAAAACGATTCAAAAACTTCTTTAAATCTTAAAGCACGCCTCTAAAACACGAACGGCAAAGGGTAGTGCATATCAATGTGAAAATCGGAACTAAATTCTATTATTGCTTACAGGAACGAAACATGAAGATTATTCTTTTCCTTAATTGAAGGCGTTATGAGTGACAGTTACATTTTTTCGTTTAGAAATATTAAAATGTGAAAAATTAAGGCAATCATAGAATGTAATTTATTAAAAGTATCTCGCAGCGCATACAAATGTATATTATTAAAAAATATATTATTTCGATATACCTCTGATAAATATTCATTTTTGGACATTACTGTATATTCTCAACATTTAGTAATAAATGATAATTCTTTAACGTTAAGATTATCAACTTTTTAATTAAATTCACATAAAACAACATAATATACAAAATAAGAGAGACGATTTTAAATTTTAAATTTGAACTTGAAGAAATGTCCAATAAAAGAAAAGAATTAGAAAAGAAATAGAAAAGTTAGATCGGAAAAGAAAAAAATTTAGTTTTTAAATAATAATTGTGAAATCATATTTAAACACTAATTGCGCGACGTATCTAATTGCGAAGTGTGCAAGTTTCTTTACTCGAGGGAAAATGCAATTGAAACGCTGCTAAAATAACGCCTTCAATCTTCACCGTTGTGCCAGTCGTGCAATTAGAAATCGGGGACGGAAACAGAGAGAGAAAAAGAGAGAGTGGGATGAGGACAGACTGAGACAGACGCAGAGAGTGAAAGTCTCTCCTTACGTAGAGACGAGTTATAAGATGTCCAGGCCTCGTAAGAGGACCAGAGGGACCAGGAAAAAATGCGTACAAAAAATAACTTCTTGTCAATCTTTTATAAGAAAAGAAAATTATGAATATATTCGACGTTGTTCATCGCGAAGCCGATATGTCCAAGAGACATACGCTTCGCGATCGACATCGTCGCCGAGAACACATGGAAGCGACGACGGCGTCCTGATCGAAGCACAGCGGCTGGACGATTGGAGTCCCGAAAATGCGTTCCGAGATGCCGAATTCGATTTTAATTATCGAATGAATCGGAAATCGCCGATCTCTCGAGTCTTTTCACTTATTTTTAATTTTAGCTGGATCTGCTAAAATTCTTTTTTTTTTTTTATTGAATTGAATGCATGCAAATATTTTGTTTCCTTTTTTTCTTTTTTCGCGGAATCGCAAAAAGTGGAAACATTTTTGTTTTCGTCACTGAGATCGGCATTACCGAACTTAAAAAAACTACTTGTTTTAAAACAAATTTTATTTTTAATATTTTCTTTTATTATAATATTTTCTTTTATTTAAATTATTGCAAATTAAGTATATTATTTTCGAACAAAAATTATTTTCTGAGTTCAATATCTCTTATTCTCGTATGTTATTTACTTGTAGAATAAGATTCGTTACGTCATTTAACACAGAAGATAAAAACATTTAGCTTATTTTCGTTTAAAAAAATATCTTGTAGATTTCATAAATTTTGATTTACCATCCTGAGTTCAAAATATTTTGATGTTAGTATATCGATATATAATTTTTTCTTTGAAATTAAGCAATTAAATAATTATTAATATATACTCTTTTGTTAAGTGAATCAATTTATTAACCCCTTGGTTGCCAAATATACATACATAACGTTCAGAACGTTAACTAGGAAGTTTGATAATAAAAGCGAATATATAATTTTAGGAATAAATAATTAACTAAAGTTCTTATTTGTTATTAATTTGTGAAATAATTATTTTAATTTAGCTAGGAAAATAGTAAATTTGAGCAATATATAATTATGTCGTACCGGTGCATTTCTATTTCGTTTATTGCAAACTTGAAAAATATTGTTTTATGTATCGCAACTAAAGGGTTAATTGTTCTCAAGCTCGGACACATTGATGGATTCCACATGTATCCACCCAGCCTCGCGTTTATATCCTCCTATAGACTTGACCTGCATATCAAATATCTAATTTTTCTGCGTCTAAATATCTAAGAATAAAATAATTAAAAGTAACAAATAATCTACCTTACGTGTATGTCTCTTTTTTAATTTAATATATTTATTTTTTCAATCAAGTATTTATATATTTATATAATATTTTATACTGCGATCTTCACAGATTAGATACACGCTATATATAATGCGCGTTACGATGTAATGTGAAACAGGTCGATCTCTTGGCTCTCAGAGGAAACCGATATATCCCGCCTGTGCACACAAATACACACATATACATATATACGTACACGTAGTATGTGTATGTGTGTGTGTGTGTATATTGTAAATATATATATATATACACATACACACATGCATATGTACAACATACACATATACGCGACAGACATCCCGCGTACGTTTTCGCGGCCCGTTTCTTCCTTTGTAACGCTTCCGAGTCTCTTTTCCGATTTCCTTTCGTCGGCTAGCGCAATTCATTTTTTCCTGGCCAGAAATATCTGCCAGGAGGCATGGCGAAAGCGAAAAACAGAGAGGAAAGCGAAAGCTTTTCGCGTATACTTAACGCCTCAAATGTGATACACGGCCAATTATCCTCGCGCGCGGGAGAAAGATATTCTCTCGCGCGCAAGATATTCAGCTGTGAAAAGAAAAGTGTCTTCGGTGATACATACTAAATATATATTATAGATTTGTGCGACAATCGAAATGAAACAACGGGAGCCAATTGATAGGCTGGCGGAAGTCGTTCGAGTCCTACTCGTGCAGAGAGTTCTGGTTCTACTTCTTTTTTTTTTTACTCTGAATTTATACATATTGCGATCGTCATTTCTTTCTTTCTTTTTTTAAACTTCATTTGATTTGTTTGAGTCGTGAATTCGTTTGACTTTATATATTCTTCCGTGACAGGAAATTGATTTTAAATAGACAAACGAAATTTTTGACTAGAGTCAAGGACGATTGGCGATCGTTGAAAATTCTATGAAAGATAGGATAGATTTGTCTCTAAATGGGTATTCTCAAACGGCTTCGGTCTAATCCACAATGGGACCATATAACCAATGATAACCGTGAAATGCGTTTAGATTTTCGTTGTCAGAGGACTCGCGGGCTTATAAAAAGAATTGTAACGGGAAAAGGAATCGGAGTGCTATCGTCGATTGTCTCGAAGAGAGATCTCGAAAGAAAGAGAGGGTAACGTGTGTCGATTATTTGATTTGTATTTTTTATTTTGTACTTTTTCGAATTTTCCACTTCGAGACTTTCAGCCGACCGTTTCCTCTCCCCGATGATCTTTCTTTCTTTTGTTTTGTTATGAAAAAGTAACACGCTCGGTATACACGGAGTATACGGAGTTGAAGTCTCATGTAACACACGGAAACGTAAAATGTAGTTTGATAAGTATTGCCAACTATCTATTTAATACATTTTATTATTACAAAATAATGAGATCGACATTGTTATTTTGACTTCCCCATTCCACGAAGATAATAGATACATTTAAAATTATATGTACATTTTTCATATTTTATCAAAACAAGGAAATTATATTTTATATATCCTTGTTTTCAGTTTAATTTGAATTATTAACACTTTAAATTAGATTTTATATTTTTTATTTTATATATATATTATTTCTAAATTCGTTTTATACGATATTTATGATACAATATGTGAAAATTTTTATTATTGATATATAAGAATTACAAAATGATTTTTAATTACAGATATAATATATTCTTTAGTTTTTCTCTAAACTATTTATAATATGTTTGTACTTGTATTATAGTATACTTCAGCTAATCAGCTCGTCATTAAATAGTTTGTAACAACTTGTAATGAATCTTTTATTTGATAAATTATTATTGATAAATGATCTATGGAAATGCCGAATAATATTACTCATTTTGTTGTCACATTGGATAGATTTACAATAATAAAATCGGAACATGAGGTAAGTAAAATGATAGTATTTTTATATTTAAACGATAAGTTTGCAGCATATTTTCTATTTTTTTATATTTTCCTTTTTCTTTGAGAGAGAGAGAGAGATTGAGTGTCTTATTACAATTCCTTAACAACTAATTTTTAATTAAATCCGCTTTCCAATCAATGATAATATTTTTTTGCATTTTTTAATCTTAACTCAGTGAAAGTAAAATATACAACTTCAAATTTTATACACTTAGTATTTATCTTAGTATTTGTTATTTATTTATCTATTTATAAAAAACAAATGCCAGATAATAATTATTTTAGATTAACTTTTAAGATCAGAAATATCTTCAGCCAATATAATTGCGCGAAAAGTAATGATGGTTGTCTGTATATAATTCCTAGACAAATATTAGTAAGGAGTCGACAACGGAATATTGATCCGATTATTAACTATATCGAAGAATGAACGATTCGTTATTTTAATATACTACTCCTTAGTGTGCTGATCACTTTAGCATTGATTGGCTTCCGATTGATTTATCTATTATCCTGTAACTAACCTCGACGTCATTGACGAGTTGCAGACTACGTCAACTCATTTTCTCATTCTCGAACAGAACGTCACAAGGTCAATCAGCGTAGCTTCCTAGTTTGCGATTAGTTAAATAGCCGCCTGACGTAAGTTCGCCGACTACGGAATATCTATAGCAATATTTTACATGCCAACAATATGCGCATCCAAATGATTCGATCAAACACAATGATACGTAAATTATCGGCTTAAAATTGGCTGACAAATCGTTGACGGGTTCGCTTTTATTCGTCTCATTGCTCCTTCATTAACGTTTTTATTGCTATACACTCCTTATTTGAACAATGATATCTGAATTAATGAGATTATTGAACCTCGTTAAGAATAAACTAATTGCAAATTGTACAAACGAAAACCGTCTCTTATCTATATTTGTGTCTCTTTGTTTTCTGAAAATATTATGTGCATATCTTTTTTTAAGAGAGATATCATATGTATATTCCTTTTACATTTCTACTCAAGTTTTAATATAAAATGAAAAATAATATTGTGATAATTCGGATCTCTTTTATCAACTAAAATAATTTATGTATGCGGACCTCATGATAAGATTGCAAGTGAAATGGAACGCGGAGAAAAGCGACGCGACTGGTTCACCGTCACGGGCTTTGTAATGGACAGCATTCCGCAAGTATGCGTTTTTATATTGACGGCGCGAATGCGGTTGTAAAATCGAGAAACGTCACGCTTTACGTCAAAACATTTTTACGAATCTTTATGTATAACGTAATAATATTTAACTGAATTCGTTCAGTGGCGAGTAGACATACAAGGCTACAGCAGTCAAGGCTCGCAGTCAACATTTAATCGCATTCCATCTTTTACCCCTTTTCCGCCTCTTGCACACACCTTTTTCTCTTCGAAATGCGAGCAACGTAAATTACAATTATAATTATAACTTCACGTATAAATACATTGCGTGATGTATTACTTTTATTGCACAATATATTTATATAAATAATATATGACTTGAAAGAAAAATGCGTTTTAATTCATCCTAAAATGCAGAATGACGTCTGACACATTTTAGCGCAAAATTTAAAATTTGACTCTTCTAATAAGATTTACAGCATTACATGACATTAATGACGTGCCGAATTATACGTATATCATACTGACATTTTATTGATATCATAATTAGACGAGTAGCAACGGAACGCTTATATATGTTTTGCATTATTTTGTATTATTATAATATATAATTATATTTCTATAATTACATATTATGCTTAAAAAATTTCTATTATTATGCTCTTGATTTTCTTCCTTCTTATCTTTAACGATAATCATATACTGATTAACATAATTAATTACTACTAACAATATTTGCGTGTTTGTAAATTCAGTTTTACTTACAAAGGTGTAATACCACGCGATGCGTCATTCGTCGGTGAATTAAACATCATTATTATACATAAATGAACTAAACATAAAGCACGCCGCGAATTATCACGTCAGTGATTATAAGCAACGTGTTATCCTCGATCATATCAGGTCCTTGCTCGCCGTCCCTGACCGTTCCGGTCTCGTTGCTCCTACCACCAACGATTATGCAGAAAAAGACCTAATTTGCGAGTTTATCACCCGATGGTACTTAACTAATTTAAGACTGTCGTAATCAATGCTGTGCGTATACTTGTTTCCGTATGTAATTATAATGAAACGCAGCCAACGCGAAAACTAGATGAAATCTATACATAGAATTCTGTCGTATAAAAAATTCCTGATAGAGTACATAAAGCTTTATTCAGCTTTATAATTTCATTTAACTTTGTTTTAATTTAAAATATCAATTTATGCTTTTGTCATTAAAAATAGAGATTTTTCTCAAATCTTATTATAAAAACAGTAAAAATTAAATATCATTTTGGTTTAGAAACAAAAGATTGAATGGGTAATGCGGTCACGGATGTTATATTTCAAGTGCAAATTATACGTTTAGTTATTATACATATTTAGGCGTCAATGCTAGTGGAAGGATCTTTCAAAACGGTACTCGAGAAGTTTCTGACATGTCGCGCGCGAGAGTCACGTTCCAAGGCTTGCTGGTACGGTTTGCACATCCGGTTACACTTAACGTGGGCGCAGTGCTCGGCCACGCCATGCAGTGCATTAACGTATAACGAATCTGAATGTATTAGGTTGATTTCTATTAGCGGATCCGTCTCTAAACGGTATCTAATTAGCGACGGTTACGACGTTAGGCTGCTTCGAAATTGATTTGCCGGCCCGGATTTGCCGAAATTGATTTAACGACCTAAAAATCAACAGTTTCTCGAGAATGTTTAATTAAACAACGTACTTCTAGAACCAAGAAAAAGAAAGATAGAAACTGAAGCAAATTGGATTAAGTATGGACAAAATGTACAGTTAATTTTATGACTTAGTATATGATAATTATTATAAAACAGAGAAGTATATTTAATATATAATAAGTGATGTCCTTAATTACGTTAGGCATTTTTCTTGGATAATGTGTTACACACACATTTTTTTCTGCTTTTTTACTTTTAAATGTTAAATATCATTAGATTAAAATTTCTTAAAAATTAGTTAATTAAAGATCAAACTTAAATATTATTCTTCATGAGTATTATAGAGTTTAATTGTCCAAAAATCTTTACTCTCATTCCTTGTCATCCGTTTCGTAGCACAGCATCTCCTGCGCAGGTTATCGACCTTTCCGGTATCTGATTGTCGACATTCAAGAAGTGGACAGAGAGCAAGATTGGTGAGGACGAGCGTGCAACCGAAAACAAAAAGATAGCTCACCTCATCTTCCTCCGCTTCTCATCTCGAATAGGTGTCTTCGAAGTTCATGCAGATAAAATTAACAGGGTATATTACATGCCATAATAAAATTTTGATATCTTTCACAATCTCGAGAGTTTTTATCCGATTATAGATTCGATTCGGTTCGATCTTTTTCTCTTCAATTTGTAGTTTGAAATACTAATTTTTTGAACGTCTTAAACTTTTTTTTAAACATTTGAACGTCTTTTGTATTTCGTTATTATATGCAGTGATTTGTTCTGCTACGAAAGAGTACAACACCTCGGTCACTGTAAACATTATGTTGGTTCAAATTCCCTGTGGTTTCCGTTACTGCGTTACTCCCGGCTCTTTATCACAGCTGTGTTCCAGAGGCCATTAACCTCCTCCATCGCTCTTTTTCCTCGTGCTCCTCTTCTCGAGCTTCTGCATGGCCGTTCGCCGTCGGTGTTTCTTCTTCTTCTTCTTCTGCCTGCGTCTCTTCTTACTCTTCGTAGCCCTTAGTCTAAGGCCATCTCTGTATTCTTACACGTTTCTCTCTATGCTCAACTATCTCTTCTCTTATCTCGTTCTCCCCCTCATCCATCCCGCGAGTCCGTGGTGCGTGGCCACTTGGTCGCTTGGTTACTTGGTTACTCGGTTACAGACCGAGAAAAAAGAATAGAAAAAAATCTCAGACCGCACAGGTATATTCGCGTAAGGTATTAGGATATTTTGATTTTTATCAGGATAGTGTTAAAAAAGAAGAAGAAAAAAAAGAAGAAAAATTAGATGGTAATTTAGTAATATGGTTTCTCATTAGTGCCGTCGAATATTAAATATTAATTCTCGTATAAAACGTAGATAATCTCATATAATCTGTTGTAAAGTCTATTATATTTATAAACCTGTGCCTCGTATAAACGGCACGTATGTATTAACGTTTGAAGTGAGATACCAATGATTTACAAGACCATCTTCATTTTTACACTTACGCGAAGTGGTGTTTTTCTTATAAATGACCTCGTTAAAGGATCTCCCGGTTTCTTCGGTTCTTTTTACCTTCCTCACATTTCTGACTGCTCAAAGTTAATGAAAGACGCACACGTACGCGCGTTTTTACGACATAAAGTTAATAAGAATTTATAATTACGCCGCCGGAGCTGGCAAAGTCGCCGTAAGAAACCGATTGCCGTCACTGTAGGAATTGCCCGCGGAGTAATAGTATACCTTGTTTTTACTGTCCGTAAAAAGTCGGGAACAGGTAATAAATTTACTCCCATTTTCGATATGTCCGGTTTCCGAAATGACCCAACCCACTACGAACGGCTTTTAATCGATATTACAAATTTTTGCAGACACGTAATTCTTAAGCTCGCGCCAAAAGAATTGCGAGCATCTTTTGCTTTAAGGGGTATAATCAGAAAGACAGCTATATTACTGCAGAAGCTTTAATTCGGGAGTCTGAAATTAACATTTTGTTATTAAAAGCCGTTTCTCATTTTATATATGCGCCGTAATTTTTTCACTTCCTGGCGTTGGAACGAGTTTCTGAGCTTATAAAGTGCGAATTTTGCGAATTCTGCTAGGAACGTTAAATTAGGATTACCGTATACGGTGTACAATTGTACTCTCGAGAATTGCACGCTGTATTACTCGGAGCGGTGTACGCGGTGTGCGAGTGGACGGTTACGTGTCGTAAACTACCGTTAATTTAAAAGGACTGGTGAGTTCGAATTCGAGTAATTTCCACGAAAGGTTAATTTCATACGGCGAACGAAACGCGTAACAACACGACGCGAAGCGAATTTTGCGGCGCCGTCTATGCACCTTTAACATCCGAGTGTGTACGCGCACATCGCCTTAACGGCAGAATTACATAAACCACGTATCTTGATTGTCTAAACATGGTTCAAATTACTCGAGATAACGGCCGTATCGATATCAGAAATTGCAACTTTTTTTTCAAGCGCGTCGATATTTTTATAGTCTCATCCTTATACAAATTTAATATTAATATTGGCCAATTAATCTCTTATTTTCATTGTACAATACTTTTGATATTTAAAATACGTGATTGGCTACTAAATTTCTATGCTATATAAGAATATTCGTCAGTTTAATTACCGCTTGAACGAGCTTTTCTTCTACGTAGAGTTTTCTTTTATTGCGTTATGTATTGTAAAATTCTCAAGCTTGTTCATGAAGAACTATAAATTCAGTGACTGCGATAGATAAAAGAGAATTCGGCATTTAGGTTAATTAACGAATGCAAGAAAATCAAAGAGGTTGCAAAATCTCGTTGTAATTACATGTAATTTGTAACGTTCAAGATAACTAACTCAACATCGACATTTAAACAATGACTAGTAGTTTCGAAGTTTACGAGTGGGTGGAATTATTAGTATTATTTCACGCTTCAATGAATTAGAGCATTGGCCGCAAACCTTTCATGTTGCTTTTAATATTTTTAAAAATTTCATGTTTATATCATATCAGTTGTGTTCTTATGAAATGAAGATTAATAATCATATCATAAATACTTGTTAGTGTCATTCGTACTTGAGTATTTATAGAGAGTCGCAAAATATTTGTCCTTACTCACATAATAAATATATAATTACGATATACAATCTCTGTCATTTCAAAATTATCTATTTATATTTTTCAGTATATATGTAGAAAATTACTGATGCCAACGTATGATTAAAACAATTGAACATGGAAAAAAAAACAGATGTACGAAATCACAACTGCATTTAAATCATTTTGTATATTAGGGGTATTTAATCGAACATACGATTGTTTAAATTCCGAAAAAAGATATATCCGCATGAGAAAATATTAAAAATTATTTTTTTACGTAACAGATTAATTTTCTTTTATTATCTCCTTTTCTCTGTATCTATCTGAAATGACATAAACATGATGAGATGTATCTTAAATTAAACAAGTAGACTTTGTGCAAAAATATAACATGACTCATATAAACATGAAAATATAATATAACTCTAAGTGTAAAATATATGATATATTATAGAATATAATAAGAAGTCTTTTTTTAATAGATAACTTTACGTAATAAAAAGAATTCTTTGGAGACAAATTCTCTTCTTGTGCCACTCGGTATGTTTGTAGCAAAAAGCTATCGGAAAGAAATCAATAAAATTACTCAAACAGAGACATCGATAAACGGATCGCGTTTCCATGTAGAAAACGAAGGAGAATCGAATGAGCAAGTCGATGACGGCGAATCGAAATATCGATTCATATATATCGAACGTATACATTCTTTTCTCAGGTTGACATGACAGACACAAACGAAGATGCGCGCGAGCGTCGTCACATGTGGGTAAACAGACAGAACAAACGATCGGACGTGTGTGCTCACTGGGATACGGATGATGATGTGAGAGCGGGCAGTCGGTTATTTCAATATTACGTTACCTATGAGATGAACGAGTGATTTGTATTTGTACGAAAATTACAATGAGACACTCAATACTTCCAGATGCACATGCAAATGAGAATAGACATCTGTGATGGGCAAACAGTATAGCTTGTTGTCATTCGCTGGCGGAGGCGAGGTTGAACGTTATCGAGACATTTCATGCTAACATTAATGTTAACTTTGTAACTTTATAACATAATAGACGGAAAAGAAAATTAATTCTTCGTGTTTCAACAAAATTATTCCAATGTATTAATATCAAGATATAAATTTGAAAATTTTTATTGCTATCCGGGTAATTATGAAGTAAAAAATCAGGTGGCTACTGCGGAGTTAATTGATTTTTTTTTCTTTTTAGCTGAGCTTCTTGCACCGTTCTCCACATTGCAAGAAAAAAAAAAGGAGAAAAGATAAATATGATACAAAAAGTTCAACTAAGAAGAACAGACCTCATATATCTGAATTTTAAACAGAAAGTAAAAGATATCTTTATAAATATTAACATTCTAATAAAAGATTGATATCTTCGATATTAACATCAATGTTGACTACGATCATTGTAATTAATCGATACATTCGGCATATCGCGGTACATTGACATTTCTGGTTAACAATATGTAACGCATATACGAGCATGGGAAAGAAAAATCTCTCTGGCGTTCGCGAACGGGCTCGTGTGTGTCGACCGAACTGGTTGCGCGGAGTTTTTTGGCCTGCTCGAAAAATAGATAAAAATGTGCGAATAAACGCTGGTCGCGGCTCAGGGACAACCGGTTGCCATCTTGCTTTCTTATATAAGTCCCTCCTTGGTCTTAAAGACGTTCCATCGCGCCGTGCACTCGCTAACATTTGACTCGCCTTCGCCTCTCTCGCTCTCTTCTCTCCTTATTTCTCTTCTTCTCCCCCATATTCCTGCTTCTCTCTCTCTCTCTCTCTCTCTCTCTCTCTCTCTCTCTCTCTGTCTTTTCTGTCTTTCTCTCCTTACCACTATAATCGTCCCTTTCGCGCTCGTGTATCCGCGTGTCTCTCATACATGTTTTCCTCCTTCAACCTCCACCTTTCTTTCCGTCTCTCTGTTTGCTGTTTCACTCCTTGACGCCACTATCTCCTCCCTTTCTGCCATCTCCTCACTCCTTCGGATCTCTCGACTCGGTCACATTTTCAAACATACTCATCTCACCGAGCTTCTCCGTCAGGGCCGGACGGTGTTGCGCAAACGCGGCTAGATTGAACTTACTGATGAGCTTTTTCATTTTTTATTCTATGTGCATCTGAAGTGTATTAGCAGTCAGTAATTGCTTCCGCACTTTACTATTATAATAACTATCATAACTGAAGCTATTAGATTGTATAATATATAAATGAGATGGTTCTCCTAGCTAACATACAAGCATCATAACAGTTTTATCTCAGACAATATAAGTTTAAAATTGTGATACAAGACGTTTCAAATTTATTTTTTAGACGCAAAAAATGTTTTATGATTTTAGATACTCTTTGTTATCAAATTTCTCTCTCAATTTGAACTGTTTTGAATTGTTTAACTCCATTGTTTTAGTATAAAATAACGATACATTGAGCAGTAGCGATTCAAATTAGGTTTTAAATTTGACATTATAGATTTATATAAGCAATGTATAATTCTCTTTATCTTGAAAAAGTAAAACTTAGACATTTTTTGCGATCATATCTTCAGTTTTTAAGAGACCACAGATAGGACTTGATTTATTTATCCTCGAACACGATCCTTTTAACACGATTATATTATAGAGTCGGCGATTTTTAAAAAAGTAGATATAAAAAAAAGATATTAAGAACAACTCGTTGGCGAGTTATCTGTCACAAAATATTCACAGAGATGTCAGATAACGAAGAGAACAGTGATACCCGAGGGAAACGATGAATTAGAATTATCAATAGTACTGTTAAAAGCGAACGAGAGGGAGAGGTCGAGAGATGGGGCGCACGAGATAAGAAGGTTGAGAGGGGTGAATGAACGCATGATATAATAAAACGTGTCTTCATATCACTCAATGATTATACTTGCATTGCACGCAAAGAGACGATTGCCAATGTTTTATGTCAAGTCGAAAAAAAACTTTTTCTCTCCCTCTCTCTTTTATGATCATCTTTGACAGATAAACCCAGTCTTTTTGTTATTAAAATATCGATTCATTACAACTACAATGATACATAAAAGGTTGAAAAGCACTTCTTCTGTAATTCAAATGGCTTTGAAGAATTAAACGATCGAAGAATTCATTCCAGAACTTAATTATTAGTGTATTTAATGCTGTAACATTTAAATTAACTCATACTAAAAATTTTAAAACAGTTTCAAACATTAATTCTTTTCCTATCATATTTAAAACTTTCTCTTCTGAACACACATACACACACTTTCACTTTTAGTATTAGAAATATTTATATAGAAGGAACTAAATTCTATAAGCCTCTCATAATGATTTAGAGAGTGAATTGAGGAAGCGTATAAATAAAGTTAATAAGTAATCACTAAGTGTTTCTCCATTTTATTTTTTCTTCTCATGCGTACGCGTCGCATTTATTCCTGTATCTTAGAAAATAGCGACTATGTTTATAATTTATATAATCTAATTCCCGTAGGAGACATTGATTAGTTGTTACCGCCGATTCCGATTAGAGGATTACATCTAAGGTATATGTCATAAACAATTAATGGATAATTATGAAATGATACGTTGTCTCCGGAGATTAATGATTGTTGTCGCAGACTCATAACGAGTCACAGGGCCGCACACTATTTTCATTGCTGAGCCTACAACGTTCATTGTTGAATATAATTATCAGAGCACAATAAGACTAATTGTGTCACACTGTCACAGCGCTTTCTAATGATACCATATTTTAGATAGAAGGAAGTTGCGACATACAATAAAACTGAAGGAAGTTTTAAAGATTTAAATCACATTGCGGGTAAGATAATGATGATATTGTAATTAGAATTAATCATTTTTTTTTTTAATAACGATTAAAAATCGAGTGTCAAAAAATATTGTGTCGTCAATCATTTCGAGTGCCTCTATGTTCGAGAATTTGTGCAAGCGAGGTCTGCGGCCATTTGTAGATTCCTGAGCAATGTCGTCTCGTAAGGACCAAATCATAGATCTTAGCGCGATTAAGACGCATCAAGGTAAATTACACTGTTTAGCGCGTACACGTCGCTCGACGACATTTTTCGATGTTCTAGGTTACGAGGTAAGTTACCGCGGTTAGCAACACTTGATTCCACGGTGCAAGGTTACGGTAGACGGACTCTATCTCCTGTTTGAAGACGCAACCGTATATACGGTGTGATCTTCGAAAGAATGTTGTCATTAAGAATTGCGATTATCTGAAGGTCGGTTTGCTCATAAAGAATTCATACATATGAGAATTCGACATATAAGACCCAACTGTTATTTTTATTTTCGTCATGTATTACAGAATACACCGTATAAAACATGAAATGTTAATTTTAATTTAAAGACATATAATGGACTTTCTGAGCATGCAAAAATATTAAAATTAACATTTTTATGTTAATTTTAACATTTTTGCATGTCTCAAAAAGTTTACTATATGTCTATAAGTTAAAATTAACATTTTATTTTTTACAGTGTACGAGTATATTTTAAAAATATTTAAATAGAATTAGCGATTAGTTTTGTTGTAATTAAGACGTAATTTTATCTTTGATATTGATATTGATCTTAATGAATTATAATAAAAGATAGTTATTTTATATTACTCTTATTGCATAATTATTTTTAAACATTTTTTATTCAATATTACACAAGACGGATATAAATAGCACACTAAAAGCAGCAATTGTTTATCTGGTTTATCCCGATTTCTTCACTTCTTTATTAATTACCGGAAAAACTTATCTGAGAAATAAATTCTCTATCTCTTTTTATGTCATAATACTGGAGCGAATGTTAGTTAATTTACTAACTTATATACATTGCGATAAAGCCTTGTGCAAGCTGCGTTAATATCAAATACTCGGAAACAAGTTTACGTAATATTTTGTGCCACGTTTATTAATGAGATCGCCAGTATCACGTAGTTATCGTAGGTTAAAATGTTATAAAATCAATGTAATCAACAAATCCGAAAGTTTTATCTTTGCTTGTGAGTCAAATCTGCTTACATGCGTGTCTTAAAAGCGCTATATTTTAACGAAACCCAAAAAAAAAAACGCTTGAAGAAACAAATCTAGCTTTATTTTATCTGATACTTTCACTTGTGCAAAGAATAAGAGAAAAATATCTCGGAAATGCTCCGAGATAACAGTATCACTATATTTATGAGTCACCATGTACATTTCACCATGTAGCTTCGGCTCGTTCGTCAGCATATGCATTGCTCGCAAGAAAACGGGAAGACGATGAGGACGGATGCCTCGTATGAAAGAAGAGAATACGAGCGATGGCGGTAGAAGAGGAGAAAGAAAAGAGGGAAGGCGGAAAGTAGAGAGAGGAGGAGAAAGAGAAAAGATCGACAGAGGCAAAGACGGGTCTCTCTATCGTTGCACACGAGTGCGTTGGAATAGTGCGACACTTGCTGCGCGAAAATGACGAGCTTATCAACGATGCTGAGCGTCGAAAAAGAAAAGAATACGATAGCGAAACGTCGCGAGCACACTAGTCTATTTTCCTTTCCTTTAAGATAAATTGTAAAATTCTCGCGAACAATTTGCATCACGTGTGACATTCAATCGTGCAGCTATTTATCCTAATGCAATGGACATAT
>Ga0157363_1002168_pt1:15000-17092 | contig 17092 bp, 13 predicted proteins | sample AttsexASBM1_FD_111477 | JGI IMG/M metagenome (GOLD analysis project Ga0157363, IMG submission 111477) | Fungus gardens microbial communities from leaf cutter ant in Ribeirão Preto, State of São Paulo, Brazil - Atta sexdens ASBM1 | ecosystem: Host-associated > Fungi > Mycelium >... | reverse complement strand
TTGTCAACAAAATCGCTTTTCTCACCGTGTAATGTATTTTAACTACACATTTGACTATAAAGTCAAGACTTAATGTAACCATCATGAATGCTATCTCGGTAACAGGATCGCAAAGATTTAGTCAAATTTGACTCACTTTGTAAGTCATGTTCCGACTGCACCCAGAACTTGTACACCGCGGTTATCTTCCAGCTCGAGACAGCGTGATAGCAGTTTAAAGAACGAGCTCGTGCGATTACGCGTATGCGGTAACAATTTTCACGCGATCTTCGTACGATTAAAGTGAGACATTAATCCTTAAAGATTATCGCGATCAAAATAAAGAAATGATAATATACTTGCGCGAAAAATACATGTAATTTTTACAATTACAAGCATTCACAATGTTAAAGTTAAACTGTGCGTGTCTATAAGTGCTTTATTTACTATTCCGAGAAAAACACGTCAATCTTTCGTCTCTTATTTCAAGTGGAATAACAAAGCCATTTGAACTTTGAGATTAATTAAATGTCTCAATGAATTAAATATTACAAATATAATTGCATTTTCATAATTTATGTTTCGTATTATATTATTTATACATGGTCAAGAAGTAAATCGTTACTTAACGAAGTTACTGTTAGAGTTACTTTTTCAGTAACTGTAACTTCGTTCCTTTTTTCCATATTATACTTAACTATTCCGTAACTATAATTTAACTGAGTTACATTTTTGGTAATTAGTAAATAATTTGATAATTACTTTTATAATTATTTTATATCAAATTTATTCGTCGACATATGGGATGATCAAAATGAAAATTAAAATGTTTAGTGAATAATGATTATTCCTTGTGATTATTTTTTTGTGATTGGAAAATTAGAGTATTTTCTCGGTTATATCGGTTTTCAAGTATGAATTTGAAAACTTTAGATCTTTGTCTTGTGATTTTAGACAAACAAAAATGACAGATGTAAAATAATTTATACTGTTATAAAGAACACGATTGAACGAGCAAGAGGCATTTATAAAAATGATACAATTTTTACCTATAATTAATATATTTTTATTATCTACAATTAATGTAAATCTCTTGGTAAATTATGTGTTAGATGGAATATGCCATCATTAAGAGCTGAAGAGAGAATTTTTCTCTGAATTCCGATTCTGTTGAAAATTAGATCACTTCGTGGTTATCAGGATGTGGATTTAACGTTCGCACGGCTTTGCCGATTCACGACGTTTAGCGTAAATGCAAGAGGCCGCACGATTCGACTTATTCAAAATGGCTCTTTAAACGCGCTTATTTCCACACTATATCCTCGCACCTAGAGAAGGCAAAAGCCATCGCGGCTGCGTAGCACGTGCGAGACGTAATATCCCGTCCTGCGCCGAGCATACGAATCGTCTTCACTATTACGGAAGGAAGCAAGGAGTCTTGATCCTCGCGAGGCCCTTTGGCACGTGCGTAACCGAAGGAACGGTGCCGTGACGTACGATGAAAGCCGAGAGAAAGGCAAGTACGAACGAGGCGTCGTGTACCTTCGGAATTCAAGCCGCGCCATTCATTTTATGAAATATTCGATATATCTCGAAGGCCGAGTGAAATTTCTGACGGAGCACAGTATCCTCTCGAAGAATCCGCTGGCGTCGCTTATCGACTCGGTGTTGGAAAATATGTCCGTCACGAAGATGTGTAACGTCCGAGATTTAAAATGCTTTAGAGAGCTCTCGTTAAACGCGGGTGTATCTCGGGCGAACGAAGATTTGCATCATAATCGATCCGTAACCTGGCGTAAAATAGTACAACATCCTGTAATAATGGATTTATCTAGCTATTTCTTACGCGTAGAGTACACTATGAATTATTCAGATTGCCATAGACTATCGCAAAGTTCCTGGAGATATGCTTCTGGAGAATGGGAAAGTGCTGGAATAAAAGACGAAGGATCGTGATCATACAACGAAAGAAGAAGACTGAGAAAATCGCGTTGCTGAAGCTCTAAAAGAGACCTTGTTTGTTTCGCAGGGTAGATTGAATCATCGCGCGGAACTTCTGAAAGCGACGCTACACCGCCGCCGCGCTCTTCCCCCATCGGCTTTAATAGTAAAG
>Ga0157363_1002168_pt1:0-12500 | contig 17092 bp, 13 predicted proteins | sample AttsexASBM1_FD_111477 | JGI IMG/M metagenome (GOLD analysis project Ga0157363, IMG submission 111477) | Fungus gardens microbial communities from leaf cutter ant in Ribeirão Preto, State of São Paulo, Brazil - Atta sexdens ASBM1 | ecosystem: Host-associated > Fungi > Mycelium >... | reverse complement strand
GCGTTTCGCGTTGTACTCTCGCAGGTAGGTCTCGACCCGAATTATATCGATGGACCTCATGTTTAATTTAAAAAAGAAGAAAGAAAAATAGAGACCTTAATTCTTTCCATTGTTTAAACAGAATATTTAAAAATGAAAGAATCAGAAGTGGAAAAAGTGAAGCGTGAAAAGACATGAAAGGGCTTTCGATTATTATTAAAGAGAAAGAAAATGATTTTTAACTCTGCAAAGATTAAGATTTCTCTCAACCAGATTGATTCCTCGAAGGCATACTATAAATGTACGTGTAATAATGTAATAAGGTAAATCGAATATCCGCCGGAGAATCGACACCGAGACATGCAAGATGCATTTCGCTTATACGAGGAATATTGCATTATGCGGAACGTACCGCGTTACAGCATTTTTCGGTCGAGTAGAATTCAGGAAGGGAGAAGATGAATTTATGCGATCGATAGAAGTATCTCGACCGCGCTCTACTTCGGATTCAGGTTATGCTTCTCAGCCGCCTTATGATTTTATTGAATCGGATAATACGTATCACGTTCTCGAGGCGATATGTCAATGAATATTTTCCCTATGAATACCCCATTGGCAGCAGATTAATAAAATTATGTAGATACGATCGCAAAGTTATATAGATAAAAAATTGGATGTCAAAATTGCACGGATGTACAATATGTTTTTCGTGTTTTCGAAAATAACTCTTAATTGCAACACGATAACAATACTCGTTGAGAAAGAATCACATTTATGTATATAAATAATTTCTGGTGGGCGTTGTACACGTTGGCAAAGAAGCATGTTACGTTTTATGGTATAATGTTGCTTTCGCGTGCGAAACCCCGCAAGGTATAGATATCGAGTGCGAGCTCGCGTGGTGTGAAACGAGAGATAAATCGCCTGAAGCAGCAAAAATGGTCAAAATGAAAAAAAAAGCGTTAGGTAGCCGTGCGAATAGAATATCTACGAGAAAGTCCATAAAATTCTGAAGTTTATAATTCGGTTTGATAAGAATGATTTATTCTGTCAGCGTCTGGATCCGTTTATTTGAAGCGATGTTGTTTTAGGTTGATTTTGACACGTTTTCGATATTAATATAAGTTATCTTGCTCTGTTACATTGGCATTAAATATTACCAACAGCATTCGAGTTAGATTTACGAAAATACGTATATCTCGACGATAAGGAGAAGCGAGATGGAAGAGAAGGAGGGGAGATGGGGTAGTAGCTGTAGCGAATAATAATTGGTTACGGTAATGCCGGCGTAAATTGATAAATTGAAGTAATTCCAATGGCAGCTAGCGAGAGCCACGTTGCTGTGCTACAGCTATGCCAGCCAACGGTACGAAATGCATCTAATTGGTGATCCCGAAGGCGCGAGCAAGCTCGTAAAGTTAGAACAGGAGCAGGACGTTATTCGCAAAGTCGTGCTCGCTGTTCTTGGCAGATAGCCTAATTTATCATTGTTACTGTCTCGTCTTGTTCCTACAATGAGTCGCGTGTGAGAACGCGCTCCCGCATTTTCTTTTCCCCTTGTTTTCTCGATCTATTACCTCCACTCGATTCGGAATCCATCAAAAAGATCAAGAACACGATTATTAATATAAACACGATTATTAATATAAACACGATTATTAATATAAACACAATCGTCATAACAATGTGAGACGAAAATATGTTAAGTAAAAGTATATATTTACTTCTTTCTGATATCTCTACGTTTATTTCGCAGAATTCTTTCTTTCTTTTTTTATCTTGTAACTTTTGTAAAACATAAAATAAATTCCATAAAATTACTATTGTATTCATTGAGAATATTACATTTTTATACATTATAGTAAGTACTTTCGTAAGTAATTTCAGTTTAATTGTGCATTCATAAAACGTAATTTAAAGGGTTATGCTAGGGTTGGTATATTGTTTCGTGTGAATTTTGATGACTTCTTTCTCAGAGTATTACTTAATTTTTTCTCTCTTCTGTCTCTCTCTCTTTCTCTCTCTCTCTCTCTCTCTCTCACTCATTCACTCACTCACTCATTTTCTTTCTTTCTTTATCTCTCATTTTCTATCAGTACTTTCCATAGTCCTTACACTGCTCATGATCTAATTTTCCCGCATTTACATGCCTGATCGTACATTTCTCGTCTCTAGCTAAATTCGATTTAGTTACACGATTTGTTAAAACGAACGCAGGTAATCCCCTGCGTGCATTCATACTATAGGCATACCAAAGCTTCCAAACATTCGGAATATTCTGCGAGTCAGCTGGTTTAATTCACGTCTCTAATCTAATTTTTTCTTAAAAACCTAGAAAATTAAACAACGTACTTGTACTGGTTAACTGCAGACTGCAATGTATAGATGCAGGCTGCATTCTTCAGATGATTTTGATTATTTAAAAGAAGAAAGTAATGACGTACGAATCCTACAAGGTGATTTATTTTATCAATGACGTTTTAAGATGGTACATAATAAGAGTGCCTCGCTTTTCTTATTGTTATTGTCGTCGTTGCTGGAGCCGAAAAGAATGGCGCAAGTCTGCGTCTGCGATTCTGGCGTTAAACGCCCGGAAGGAATCGGCCATCCTTCTCGTCCGCCCGGTCTCTCTTTTCACCGTAGTGTTGAATAAAAGAGAAGTGACGGGGAAACGCGCGGGATGAAGAAGGTGCGCGAAGAATGCAGAAGCGGGACGGCTCTTATCGAGCTTTCTTCTGTTTTTATCTCCCACGGTTTTTTGTATCTTTATTTTAGATTGCTGCCGGGGCTACACCAGCGCAGCCGCTTCGTGTAACTCCCGTCTTTCGCGGAGAGATGAACGGAAGAAAACTTGTAGAGAGGGAACCTGTGGCAAGGGTTGGCGAGGGTTGGCGAGAGAGAAGCGTCCGGCTGGATTGCCCTGGAACGAACCGGTGTGCCGGTGGACGTGAGAAAGGAGAACCGGTAAGAAAATAAGAAAGAATAAGAACCCGTTGGCAAAAGAGAGAAAGCGGGGTGGTAGGAGAACGACTCTCTCTCAGAAAGAATGAAGTTTTTTAGTTCGTCCCAAGGGAATCGCGAGGTAATAACCTTCTTCCGCGAGACGGTTATGTTCTATATAAAAAAAAAGAAAAAAGAGAGAAAGAGAGAAAGTTGCACCTTATCATTTTTCCTTCTCAAAATAGGTAACGCGCGATTAATTCTCTCGTTCGATTATCCACTTCTTCTCGGTTCTCTCATCCTTTCTTCCACCACCTACATATTTGTCATCAAGTCTCATCTCCTCCGCTTTTATCCTTTTTATCTTAAATGTCATTTTCGCGTACAGAGAGTTTGGTGTACATTCGGGGCGATTAAATGCATTCTGTCATGCGATCTTTTCTCTGAGCGGCAAAGCGATATGCCGTATTGTTCGAAAGAACGTTCTATTGTGCAGCAGTCTTTCCGTGGCATGAACTATAAATCGAGAGAAAAGCGCCGCTTGTTTGATTTCGCGGGTGAAAGATAAATGGCGCGTGTACATCTTCGTTTGTTAATTGACAGTTTAAAGGTGCAATAATATATATGGTGCAATTTTGACATATCTCTCCATAAGCAGACTGGCCACGTAGAAGAAAAAGCCGCTTTAAACTTTTAACTTTAATGGACCCAGTCTTTGTAATGAAGACATTACAGCCAATAACAAAACAAATCAGTAAATGGGAATCTCTTTCATTAATCTTTGATTAATTTAATCGACACGATTGAAGAGCCAATAACAGTTTAATAAATCAGAACTTTTCCTCTTCCTTTCTCTTTTGATAACGAAACACAATATACAAATTGTGTTTAGTTCATATTGACAATCATGATGAGTTAATCATCGATTAGCGTTAATCGGAATTGGTGAAAGAAACTTTTACGTCCATTTCTACCAATGTAGATTAACTTTAATTTCAGTTACCTTACTTTTTATCTTTTTTTAATTTTAAAATTATAAGAAATAAAGAATAAATTAACTTGAGATTGAAGATTAATTTACATTGATAGAAATTTATCGCGAAATCAGTGCACGAGACAAGATCGGCGAGTTGTTTCGTTAGAAACTTTCAAAAAATTAAAAATGCATCACTCGGATCGAAGTACGAACGTATTCGCTTGGGAACGAGTCGTCAACAAAAACGAGAGAACAACTTTTGGGTTAAGTTATGTTCACACAATACTAGAAATTATTCCGAGATTATCTCGGAAAAAGAATTAACATTACACTTTAGTCATTTGAACAATGTTTGTTCAATGATTGTTCAATTATCTTGGAGCGATTTCCTAACTCGTGGACACAAGGCTTTAGACAAAACAACGAAGCGGCATCAAACACTACTAATACCGAAAAGACGAGTAATGCCTCTCGATATCTTGTTTCGATGCCGATAATTCTCGGCTCGGGGTATTACCCTGGTGGAGGCACGACAAAGAGGCCATCGCGGCTCGTACAATGGACGCGCTAAGTGACGATGACGGGTGGGCGCATCCCGGCGGGATGGCATGGAAGCGAGCAACGGAACGCCGGTATTGATACCGGTATTTCTCGCGTAGCTCAAGCTCGACCGACAGAATTCAGAGATTCCATTTGGCATTCTCCAGAGACAACGGGGCCGGCTGCTGGTGTATGTACGCGAACACTCGAGCCATTTCTCTCTCTTCTCCCCCCTCCCCCTCGTTCTCATTCTCTCTACTCTCTCCGTCTAATAGTCGCGTGCACACACGCACAACACCTACACATTACACCTGGGTCTATCCATCCCGTTGGATGCGTACTTACGTGTGTACGAACTCATGTTCTATTAATGTCCTCGTCTCTCTAATGGCAGTTCTCATTCGTCGTTGTGGAGCTTGTGCATAGATATACGTCGACCGCGTTATAGCCGTGCGCGCGACAATGGCCGACAGGTTCCTACATATCGGATCATCGGCCAACGATGATATACCAGTTGACCGATGACGTTCGACAGTTGGCAACAACTTCCTTAAGCATTGTTACCTCCGTCCAATGTCTTCCGCTCGCAAAACGATGTTTCTGTGCTCCCTATACGCCCTATATGCTTCTATGTGACGCCTTGTGTCTCTGTCTCCAGTCCGGAGGTCAGAACTCGCACGTATGCTCTCCAGTCAGAAACAACGGTACGGGCATATTACCACCATTAATCATACCTCCATATTGAGTGGAACATCGGTGAAAGTCTGAGAGAGAGAGAGAGAGAGAGAGAGAGAGAGAGAGAGAGAGACAGTGGACAAGTAAGTACCAATCTACTCGCACCCTTTCGACAAGCCCTCCCGGGTTAGGTTATCTCATTAATTATTCCAACACTTCTTTTCCCTTTTCTTCATTACTGGATATTACAGGATGTCATCGTGTTTTTACACGAAAGCGAGAAATAATGGCGGTCCTTATTCCGAAGGCGATGTGATGATGTCGGCGCAATATTACGGTTATACTACGTGTTCATCGGATCCGATGACGGACCCGCGCGTCCATTGAACTTTTGTGAAATAAAAATAACGAATGCAGTGCGACAGTGTGTACGTTTGAATTTCATCCAGGAAAATATTGACAGGCTCGCATCACATTGATATACGTGATGATGACGAATCAATAAGATAACTTTTGGTAGAGCAATCTGGCTGAAGGACTGTTGATTTTACAATTTACTTTCGGTGAACGATTTATCGTCGATTTTGTATAGGAAATTCAAACAATACACACGCTAATAGACAGGCGAGTATATTTTATTAAAAAATAAAAATACAAATAATATTATATTTACTAAGTTCGCGTGTTATAATAGTCAAAATAATATTTTTTTATTGTTGTATTTTCAATAAATCGATATTATTTAGTTATTGTTAGATTTACATAAATATTTAGATAAATAGTTAATCTCATCGACACTTCGATCATTTCAAATATATCATAAATATATTTCAAATTATTTCAAATATTCGAAAGCGAAGTATTATTTAGTTTCAATTTCAATTTAGTAAAGGCTTGAATATTTCAAAAATATATTTTGTATTTTATAACACTTTATGTCTCTATTATATAATGTTTTATTGTCTCAATCCATTTTCATGTACAAATATAGGTAACAATTTAACAAATTTTTAATGTTTCAAATATTTGTATGTTTCTAAAGAATACAGATAGAAGAAAAATTTTTAGATATTCAATACTTTCAAAGTTTCAATTACTTCAAATTTCAAGAACTTCTCATTCCAATTAATATTAATATTTAATCTTAGTTTAAGCAATTCGAATTTTTACGTTATTAGAAATGTACTCAAATATTCATTATATCCATATAGCACACAAAAATGTCTTGGGAATGTTCTTTAAATGTAAGACGTCCCTTGGAGGTTTATATTGTATGAGATAAAATGGACCAATTTAATTAATATGTACAATTATATGTACATATGGAATTTTGATTCCACATCTATCTTTGTTCATTACAACAATGTTCATCAACGATATTCGAGCCGACCCACGATTCTTTGGATACGAGAACCGGTCACGTACGGCTCGACCTGGCAAGATGCCGAAATTATGAAATCAGCAGTACGTGCGGAGGATTTCTGGATAGAGGGCGGAGATGAGGATGGCGAGCTGGATGAGGAATGAGTATGAGAAAGAGGAATGCGCAAAGAGGTTGAGAGTTGGTGCCGTGGAGGACCGAAGAAGTGATAGAGAGGTAGACTTGGGACATGGGGGAAGGACGTATTAACCGGGTTCCCGAGAGTGCCGTAACCCTCCATGTCACTGTATTGCGAAGTGTGCGTATGTATACAGACCGAGCATTATGGTGTCTCCGGGGCAGACCGCATCTTATCAAGAAATATGGAACAACCGCGCGGAAATTGGAACAACCACGGTCGCGCCGCCGACTTGCTCGAGAGAGAGAGAGAGAGAGAGAGAGAGAGACGAATAATTATTTCTATTCAATTACGACATCGACTTCTCTAGAATGTCATTGGCGCAAATTGAATATAATTTTCGTTGCAATTCAATAATTACTTAACGCCAGTTTCTTCATTTCCGTGTGATCGTCAAATGAAATTGTCTACAAAGTGTTTTTAAAATTATTTTTTAAATCTTTATATTGAACAAACCACCGTGAACCAGTAAAACCTGTTCTTTCTTCTCAAAGAAAAGAAGGATTATGTGTAATAGAATGAATCGCTGACTAACCCTGATCGAACGCGCAATCAGGTATATCCGAGTTGGAAGTGTAAATAAAGGAATTGGATGGATGCAGAGAATTCCGAGGATAATAATTAACGAAAACATCCATCGCTGCCAAGTATTCTGTGGGCGTACAGAAAGTGTTATTCTTGGTAGAGTGTCAACTCCTCCTCCTTCTCCTCTGCTCCTCTCTTTCTCTCTCTCTCTCTCTCTCTCTCTCTCTCTCTCTCTCTTCTCCCTTGTCCTTTCCGCTGCAGATAATTAACGGTCTTGTGAGTAGTGTTTCTTCGTGGTAATTCTATCGTGGCCGAAACTTGGCCTTTGATCGAGCAAAACCTGCGACGATGTAGCAAGAAGGGCGCGATTTTTTAGTGAGGCAACATCCAGACACATCGATCTCTTTGTTTCCGGAATCACAGAAGAGAAGGAATGAAAAAGACCACATCATGGCACGTTCCACTGGTATCTCCTGTTCTATATTCAGAGCGAACAAGTTTCGTTGGTAGCCTCTTCAGAAAATGAAATCGAGCGCTCTTCTCGCGCCGGGATTGTTCTGTCCCGGATTGGACGGACGCAGACGCCCCGAAATGTTTGCAATCATCATTTGTCTTCGTGGCCACCGATACAAGCATCGTTCTGCCCCGAACATTCTCTAGTCCTCTTTCTTTTCCACCTCCTCCTTTCTCCTACAGATCGTATTCTTTCCTCTCTTGTGATCTCACTGTTTTGTCTCTTGACTTTTCTACCTCGATTTTCTACTCTGGCACGAGCCTCGTTCCGTTCCTTCTGGCCTTTCGGCGAACGTGCGCTGAATTGTCCGGTTGTCTACGCAACCGTACCGGGGAAAGACGAAGAAAATCTTGGAACAGATCGGGACTCCATGAGAACAAACGGGGAAAGGCACACGAGAACTCGGAATGTACGTGCTTCGAAGCATACGCTTCGAAAGCAGGAGATAAACAAAAGCGGGGTAAGGAACTAGTTTTAAGGATTGGTTCACAGTCACGTAACACGTTTGCCCGTGACATCGATCGTCTTTGCCTGTTCTTTCCTCGGAATGAGTGTATTTTCTCGTATATCCTTCGCGAAAATAAGAAACATGCCGGAATTCAAGTGAATTCCCATTCGTATAATCGTACGTTTCTTAAACTTTAATTTAAGAATACTAGGCTTTTTTTATAACAGTAAACGTATCCATTAGTATCCAGTAGATTTTTTTTCGTCCATGAGTATTGTAGAATGAAAAAATTATATGCATGTTTTATTATTCAAAATCAGTTAATAAACTTGAATTTCTTCATTTATAAATAAATGGAGGAAAATATTTCATGCTATTATTTATTCTTTTTATCTATTTTGTATATTGATTAAATGGAAAAGACCGGATCCGGATCCGACCTTATCTCACTGGATATGTTCTGAAAATCCTTATCATTAAATTTAATCCGCTATAATTAAAACTGCCTAAGCATTTTTCTCTCGAGCATTATCTGCCTATGTGTGTGTACTTGGTATTTCGATGGATTAAAATGGTATATTGTTGAATTAATCCATCAATCGTTACCTTAAAACGCATGCGGGGAAACAACTCAGCGAAAAAGAATGCAACGACCACCACGAAATAGACGGCGATTTTCCACGTCCGACGTGGAAATGGAAGGAAGAGAAGACCGGACGCAGATTCAACAGATATACGAGGAACGAATCGTGAATAGCCGGCAATCCAAACCACTCTGGGGAAAAATAGTTGAACTGTAAAAGAAAGGGACAAGAAAGAAAGAGAAAGAAAAAGAGTGATACTCTGACTTTTCTCATGGGAAATAACATATTTGTATTGCCAATGATGGTACTATTGTGATTATTATTACAAACAATCTCAATAAAATTTGAGACTTTAAACAAATTATTGCGCTTGTTTATACGTTTATAGTACATTCATATAATTAAATGTTTAATGCGCGAAAAATTGTTTATATATTAATATTAGTTATGTTAATTTGCGATCTTCATAATTATCTTCTGCAAATAATTTCGATTAATAATCCTAATTGCGTAGCTTGACGCAAAACGAAAGGCGGAGAAACGAATTATGTGTACATTATAAACGTCACTATCATATAAATTGCTCTGCGTGTGCTTATTACTTCGTAACTAGTGAAATGGCACTATAACAGTGAATGATATACTCGTAAAGAGTATAATGCGAGGTAGGAAAGTGGAGCCCATTAGATTATATCTTCGTCGGGATCAATACGCCGACTTATAAGCTAGCTTTCGACAAAGAATAATACTCTGGCGATTCTTCAGTTTTATCGAACCTTACTGTTACGTCGCCGCGTTGCGCTTGCCATGCACACTCACATGCTCACGCGCGTTATTATTTACGTCGTCAAGTTACGCTTATATCGTCGCAACCTCTCATCACGCGGGACAACTTTGTCTCGCAGCGAAACTTATCGATCTTAAGAGCTCTTAGCATCGCATTAAGATTACATAAGGCTACGCCACAAATTAATTATATACGTAATTATACGATGTAATAATTATTGAAATCGTAATTATTAATCACGATGATAACGAATGAGATAATAATTATTGTTTACGTTGCTGGTTTTTACGACATATGAAAACGAATTACGATTGATTTCTTGCGAATGATTTCTGATTCCGATGACGTTTCCAAAATGCAAAAATTTCGCGGTAATTCATGCAGTCAGGGATGCAGAACGCTGTCGTAAATCACAAAATCGCGAAAGAGGGATAGTAGCTCCGACACGTCAAAAAATATACTATTGTTATTGTAATTTTCCGTCTTATATAAAAATACATTTACACAATTAGAGATGAAAATATTAATTTTTCTAAAAACACAATTTTATATCTATTTATAATACTATTTTCACTACAAATTGTGTGATTGCACATATTGTTTATATAATTTACATATTTTTTATAATGTAGACTAAGATTCATTTCTGATGTAGATTAATTTTAATCACAATTTAATTTATTTTTTATTTTTTTTCTAATTAGAAAAGGAAAAAAATAAATTAAACAAAGATTAAAGTTAAACTTACATTGATAGAAATATATAGGATATAAATATATAAGATATAATAAGGAAGCGAACTCAAATAAAGAACTCGAATTCTTTTCTTCTTTTACACCTCAAAGAAAAAGCACTTTGCATTCGTTCCACATCCATAAATATTCGTTTCTGATTGTTCGTTCTTGTCAGCTTAGATTCATCTTTATGTGCTCGATGACAATCGATTCGTGGCATTATAGCATGTTTTTGTCTTTCCGCAATAACAATTTCCGCAGTGGTCGCCACTTTCCGCGTGCTAAGTCTGATTGCAAACACCGTTACAATACGGCATTAAAGCGGAGAGAGATATGCAATATCTAAAGCCCTAGGTGCGCGATATATACGATCGTGGACGTACCATTAATGGATGCTTATCTCGTCGCACGCTGCTGGACGCGAGACTGCCGTTTGTTCGGTCCCACGGCTAGTAATCGATTGGTTCCTTTGTTACTTCGCAAGGCCAGCGATTGAACAGCCGGACATTGAAATGATAAATAAGCGAAAGCGACTTCTCCACAAATGTCGGTACTTGCAAATGTCGGTACAGACTGGCGTTCATATTCACCATAAATGTAATAAGAATAGACTGCATTTCTGAAGTTGTCATTATCGATTTAGAAAGAGTGAGATAGCTTGAATTATATCACGCGCTCTCTCTCTCTCTCTCTCTCTCTCTCTCTCTCTCTCTCTCTCTTTCTGTAAAGCATCGGATTGAAGAGAAATACTAATATGGTCAAAGAGAGATGAGCTCAATTTTTTCTAAAGGAGCACAGATGCTAAAATGAGATGCTAAAATCAAAGAGAAATGTGCAGTCTACACTTATTATATCTATATGATATTCGCAACTTTCACGACTTTCATGCCACGAAAATAAACTGGACGTAAGAGAGAGATTGATTAAACATGCGATTAATTGGCCTCATCAGGAACGTTTTATTACGGATATTACATATCGTATACATTATACAGAACGATTTTATCAAGCGATATATACAAAGTGCGACATGTATCGATTAACTTTTGCGTGTTTAAAAACGGAAGTGTATTCAATGTTCAATGTTTATGAGTGAGTGAGCCGTGTTTTATCTAATGAATCATTTATCGCTACCCTGAAAGGGCTTTATGTAACGTATTATATTTTCGCGCTTGAAGTATAGTAGCATTAGCAAATGGATGTACGAATATAATTAACTGTACGAATTTGCCGAATAATTTTGATGTAATATTTACATATAAATGTAATAGTTTAATCTAATAATAATCTTTTTCCCACATGATCCTTTCGATGGTACATTGAATAAATTATTCCTGGATGCCGTATAATCGTGGAAAACACAAGCACATAAATCAAAGAGATTCTTTTCTTATACATGGATTGAACGGAAAGGGAGCGTGAGAAATGAGAGGCAAAAAAAATTTGGAACGAAAAAAGTCATGCACCGTTAGGGAAACCGATCATCCCTTTCTCGCTAGGGACCACTTTTCTACTTCTGTTAAAATCGACGAGATTTTCACGGGCAGCTGGACGCCTGTATATAGAAACGACGTCAACCGAGGATTGGATGGACAGGAGATGATATTGTATGGCGTTGTTTTCTACGGTTGCATCGTCTCGGATCCCCAACAAATAAGATCCCTTGGAAAGAAAAAAGAATATTGAATAGCCGGCTACAGATACCTAAGCGACGCGTCCCTGTCTTGGTATATACCTGCCTGGATAACTCTGTATTACTCGACGAACTGAGGACTCCGTCGAAGATTGTCGATGTTCCCGTCATTGAGCAACGTCACCGGCACGTAAAGCGTCAGCTACGACGCGATAAAACGGATCATGCAATATGAATCCCGTAGAGACTCAAATTGTCTCAACGTGAATAAAAAATTCGAAAGCGATATACGATTTAAAGAGCCCGAGCTATTTCGAGAGCGATCTTGACGCGTTGTTGCGTTATGAGGAGATGAATCCGACCGGAGAAAATCGAGACAATCACGAGAGGGTCGGGTGAAAGACCCACTTCACTTCAAGTACACATACATCCACACGCCCGTATCGTTGTTTTACACTATCCGCCCATTAGGTATGGTTTACTGAAGAATATATGGAATAGTGAAGTACGTATGTCGAGGGTTATCATAGCTCCCGCAACGACGATGAATGTATGAAAGAAGGATCGGGAGAAGAAAGGAAGGAAGGAAGGAAGGAAGGAAGGAAG
>Ga0157363_1002166_pt1 | contig 17098 bp, 14 predicted proteins | sample AttsexASBM1_FD_111477 | JGI IMG/M metagenome (GOLD analysis project Ga0157363, IMG submission 111477) | Fungus gardens microbial communities from leaf cutter ant in Ribeirão Preto, State of São Paulo, Brazil - Atta sexdens ASBM1 | ecosystem: Host-associated > Fungi > Mycelium > Unclassified ... | reverse complement strand
TCTGCAAGGCGTCTAAAATGTTTTACGTATCTCAATAAAAACATCAGCATGTAGTCTGCAGATTATTTTTAAGATGATTATTCTATTTCTTTAGTAAACACGTTTATTTTTAAATGTCTCGACTGACCTTTTGTTTTTACAATATCAGCTTGCAATATAGCTTTATATTTTTCTTGTTCTCTTTGCAACATTTGCATTTTGGACTTATACGATTTGATAATTGCGATATCCTCTTCGGTGTATTTCGAAGGATTCTTCATAATTAGACAGTCCGGCACAGGTATTTCCTTTTTCACCTCGTCTTCCCATCTTAAGAACATTTTTTTTTATTTTGAATATTAAATATCAATTTTTGTTAGAAAAATTTTGTTAGAAAACATACAAAAGTTTATTTCTATTATTTGTATTATTATCCTTATCGTTTTCCCAATCGTTTTTCAAATTTTGATCGACTTACTTAAGTTCTAATACACCATCCATCATTTTTTCAAGAGCCATTTTATAAAAATCGCTGGTTTTTTTGTTTTTATTTTCATCTTCTCCATCCTCATCTATTATTTTCAATTCTCCTTGTCGTGACTTCTCAAATACTTCATGATCTTTTACGGTAATTACATAGTCAGGTATTTCGTCGACATTCCAGGAAGGAGTCTCGATTGGCTCCAAAACGGAATTTATTTCAAACATCGTCTTCAATTCAGATGCGCAATATTGAAGTCTGTTGATACGTTCCTTTGCACATTTTAATACGCATTCTTTTGCGCGTTTCATTTCTTCGAAGAGCTTGTTAAAATGCATCTGTTTAAAAAAATTCGATTCATAGAAATTTTAAAATAACTGTATATATTTATAAACAACTTTAAAAAAAGTAATTTTGATATTATTTTGATATTAGTTTAATATTACTTTGATATAAGTTTGATGAAGTAATTAAGTATAATTATATCTAAATATATTTTTAATATTGCATAGTATAAGTGTCAAATAGTCAAATTTAAGGCAACTATTACTTTTAATTTACGTTCTCGATTTTCAATGATAACATCTTTCTGTAGGATAGCCTCGAGATTGCTGACACATGGAGTCAATAGCTGATGTGTTGAAGTTATGCTTTCATCCTTAATCCATTTATGCGTTGTGATACCCGATATACACAATTGTTCACCATCATCCGCGAGTGTATGCCATCTTTTAGCTATTTGATATGTTTTATTTTCGGCCTTAATTGTTAAGGATTCTTTATTAGAAATTATTGTAGATTCTTGTTTTGAATCATTTTCTTCATCTATTGATTTATCATACACATCGTAACTAGAAAAATTGTTATTCTTTATAATATATTTTAATAATATCTTACATCTTCGTAAATTTATAATATATAATATTTGCTTCTATAAATTTTTAAATACAATGTCAATCAAATTATTACATTAACACATATTGCAGTAAGAAAATAGAGAATATTTATTACGTTTATTATTAATTAAGAATACGAGAAATAATTAATAAAAAAAATAAAAAGATAATAGATAAAAATACCTATATAAAAATTCGTCAGTGTCCGAAGAAAGTCTATCCCATCCCTTCATTTTTTGGGCCGATGCGATGAGAGGATAATTTTGAACGATTGTATCATCACCAATTGATCTGAGAGCACATGGTTTAACTTGCAGCGGTTCCCAGAATATTTCACGTAGATTTGATGCCATCTGATCTCGTTGAGCGCAATCCTCTTTAAGGTTTTGACGCAACTTGTCTCGTTCAAGCCGAGCCTCTTCTATTCTCCGCTGTCGAGCCTCGCGATCCAAATCAAAAGTCGAGATCGGCAAACGGGCATCCGGTAATTCGCTTTCGTTTATATCGAGAAGTTCACATATCTATTTGCAAAACTTATTTTAATTCTAAATCAAAATTATATCTTAAAAAAAAGACATTACTTGCGTTTGAATTTTCTCAAGATCGACTAAGACAGAAGCTCGTAGAGGTAGAGCTTTCTCGTGTTCGGCTTTCAATTTAGCGGCGATTATATTATCCAACCAGGATTTTTTTCCTTGATCATGTTCGTTTGGATCGGAAGTAAAATCCTCGATCGTTAAATTCATATTCATAGTTTCAGTTTCTGTCAAATTTGTTTTTGTCTCTGGTAAGCTGTCGTTTACAATTAAATTAATTTATATTTATTTTTATAATGATTTTCTAAATAGAGATTTCAATGCATAAGGAACAAATAAAGATAAAATACCGAATTCGATTGGCAACAACATCGCCATTTCTACCGAGAGAAACGATCATTTCTCCAAATTGCGAAGAAATTGCACTTTTCACGCCACCTTGAGTACGATGATGTGGCATAAAAATTGCAATCACTTTGCGAAGTTCCATGTTATCTCTAACTATAATTAAGCCATCATATCCATATGTTATAATTCGAGAATCGGTAACATATATTCCAATGTTTCTCAGCTGATGCATGGATAACAATGCATCTGTGAGGACGATATCTTGAAAATTATTCTGCACAAAAGAAAATTGATGAATTAATTTAATTTTTTTAAGGATTTAAGTAAAAAAATTCAGGATAAAAAATTAAAATAACGATTTTATATATATATATATATATATATATATATATATATAATATTTAAAAACTTTGTATACAGTATGAAAGATGTATTTTCATTTCCTTATAGAAATTTAGTACTGAAATGTATAAGTTATTAATTACTTACTTTGAGTACTAAAAATATTATTATTCAGTTTTCTTAATGTTCAAAATAAGTAATTAATCTTACTTTTCAGTTAGCTATTAAGTTGACAAATATTAAATTAGCAAAAATTAAATTTCTGCTAGGGTTATCTTGATAATTATTTAAATTAATCAATATTTAAGAATGTTGATTTATTCTCCTTTTAGATAAAGCATTTTTTATAAAAATATAATTTAACTCATTTAGTATTTCAACTACATACTTTGTACGTATAATCAAATATTCACCTCTATTTCCATTTTATATAACTGTTTAGACAAAGAAGGTACACCTAATATGTCCAGAGGCTTACATCCATGATAGAGCGCCCTGAAAGGTCTTGATATATCTATTATGCAAACAGCATGTGTGCAGAACTCGACCGAGTTCTTGCAAGTGTACACAATCACCTTGTTACCGCCGATCGAAGCCATAGAAGGAATAGTTGTTGTTAGGATCAAGATCTCAAAACGGTCATAACTTTTTTCGTATATCAAAAAATCAGCAATCTACAAAAAAAAGCAAATATCGAAAAGAAAATATCGAATTATTTTCAGGTTTTCTTCAAAAAACACATAAACCGTATCTCTATTCTTATGTAATTTATCATATAATAAGTAATGTTTTAAATAATATTTTAATATAATTTTATATAATCTTACATATCCATCAATTTCTATAAATCCTAGAACATTTACACGTTGTTGTTTACATCGTTTACCAATAATGAACATTATGCCAGTTTGAGAATTGCTAATTCCCAAAAGTTCGCCATGATGTGAAAATTTTACTTTATCTAGTAAGTTTCCATAGAGATGGAAGCAATTAAAAATTTTGGGCAATGACACTTTTATAACATCGATTAGTATGCAATTGCCAGTAGCGCTGCACGACGCAAGCATTGGTAAAGTAGGATGTGAAACTACGTGAAGAACTGTAATGGAAAGAAGACACTATATATAATTATGATATAGTAACCTAACTAATTAAAAAAGTATGTCTAATATGCTTTAAGTAAAAATTAAATGTTTGCTTAGGCTTCTTCATGTTGATTTTACCTTCACCATGATGCTTCAGAGATAATCTCGCTGTCAGTTTACCGGTCAATAACTCGAAAATGCAAAAACGATCTAATCGGTCTAACGTTGCGACGTGATCTGTACGCTGAGATATAGAAAACAATGCTTTGTATTCAATTTCGTCCGTATAAATAACTTCTATATGAGGAATGTTGTCGTGTTGCGTACAAATCTCAAAAATTTCTCCGTTTTTAGAATGAAGTAAAATTCCATCTTTGAAATAATGTTGTTTTCCTACTTGTATAGAATAGAAAGTCGAAATCGACCAAATGAATTTCCACGCCACATTCCAATCCGCAGACGTCTTCTTGTAAAACTAAAATATTATAAATTGTAATATATAGAAAAATAAAAATTAGATTATAATAATACAATAAATAAAATCATACAATTCATTATCATACAATAAATAAATTTAAGCTTTGTGCAAAAATAACAATAATGTATTTTTAGTGCAGGGTCTGTATTTGAAATATTTTTATTTGTAAAACAGTATTTGTAAGACAATTGTATTATATTTTGCATTTTAAATACTAAGGTTGACAATATTTTATTATTTGAATTACGAAATACATAAAACTTACGAACTTTCAATTTGAAATACAAAATAAGTGATACTTTTATAATATGCTTCGCTGAAATACAAAATATAAAATACACTTGTATTGCAAAAACTATATTTGAAAATATTTTAAATGCATACCCTTAATTCTGTTTTTAGTCTATATTAAATTTTATAATTTTATAAAATACAATAATTAACGTTTCATTTATATTAAATATTTATTAATACACACCGTAATTTCACTATTGGGATTCACAACTATTACGCCACTTTTATGAGTGACAACAATGGGCTTATTTTTTGGATGTTCGCGTATTTTCGATTTTACCACCGAGTATAATTTATTAGCTTCTATCGCCACGAGCCATACATTTCCGAATTCATCAGAGACAAATAAATTTCCTTCTAATGTCCAGGATGAAGATACGATTCTGTGTTCAGGAAGTAGTGCGTTTACATGATGTATACTTACGATTTTGGAGCACGTACGCACCTGATAGATCGAGAGTGTATTATTATCAATTCCAAGTTGCGATATCAAATGTGGAGGATTCGGTGAACAACTGGCAAAGTAAACAATTTATTAAGTTTTTTAAAAAAATTGAAAAAAATTAAAGAATTTGCTAGCTGTCAATACAAAAATTGTATTATGGAAAGTTACTGAACACTTACTAAATTTCTTGATTAAGATTGTCTATTTTTGTATTAAGCATTGCAACGTGTTTGCCGGTTCTCCAGAGCCACACAATCAATTGAAAATCGGGGAAGGTAGTTAGGCTTATGAGATACTCTGTACCAGCAAAAGAACAGGATAAATAACCATTAATTTTGTCGGGCAGTATGCATCTGGAGATCCTTTGTAGCATCGGATACATATATATTGATATTTTGGGATTATGTTTTCTCTCGACTACGGAAAACATGGAAACTGTCTAGAAAAATTCAAAATATTGATTTTATTAAAAAAATATTATTTAACGGTTATTTTTTTAAACATTCAATAACCTATAAATAGATACTATGAACAATTGTATGCATTCTATACCGGATGTCCAGCCAAACACGATGCACCATCGCCTCTCTCTTTATTATCGAAGCGTTCAATTCGTCTCTCTCTCGTGTTCAGATCCAAAAAACTCACATAAATGCCAGAAGCCGTTGCGATGGCTTCCTTCCCAACAAAAACAAAGTCATGAGATTTTCCGAACTTCATCCACCTGTACAACAATGTAAATCTATTAAAAAAGTATACTTTACTCGCCAAGCTCGAAAAAACAAAACGTACCTTGTTTCAATTGTTGAAGAACTCATTTTGCTATATTTTATAATCTGTTGAAATATATAAAAAATTTTTATTGTTTTTGCATTGTTTCTAAATCTTCTTAATTCTGTGTATGACAAGCAAATCTTGCACGTGCATAAGCATCGTGTTTGGTTGCTGAGAGACCCAGATAGCATATTGATCGGGGGTGGCCATAGAAACTGTGCTTAATAAATTCTTTCAAACGTATTCGTAATAAGCTACAGATTTTACACTTTATATAACTAAATATTATAATTTATAATTTATAATTTACAAAATTAAATTGTTTATTTTGACAAAAATTATTGATACAAATTTTTTTTGTCAGTAAAATTTATCGTGAAAAAAATTTCGCGTTATTTAAAAATAAAAATAATTTTAAAAAACAATATAATATAAAAGAAAAATGTTTCCTTTATTTTTTTATACGTGTTTTGGTTGCTGAATGTATGTACCTAATTGTTAAGACTTTCATCGAATACAACATTTTGCATACTTCTTTAGAAGATAATAGAATCACCGAAAGAATGCTACTAAAAAAGTGTGCCACTGGATCAGAGTATTGTGGGAGGTTTGAAAGATGGTAACACCGTTATAGACTGCATCGTACAGCACATAATAATGACCATGCCTTTGACTCCTCCCATTGTTTTGAAGCTTTTAACAATTTATAATAAATATTAGAATAATTTTTCAGTCATACTTTTATGAATCACTTATTAGAAGTGTTCATTAAAAGTAATTTTAACAATTTCATATTTTCTTCTTTCTTTTACAAAATTATTCTAAAAGAAATATACATGATTATTTATCTATTTTAATACCTATTAATAATATAGTAACATTATAACTTTATTTCAAAATATATAAAATTAGAATTAGTACAGTATTAAGAATAATTTGATAATAACATAAGGAATCATTAATTATATATATAATTTTTTTTATTTAATTTATTTAATTATAATTTCTATACTGTGACATATATTATTTAAATAAATATTTTCTTAAATATATAAAGAAATAATATTTAAAACGATTTTCACATATTTCATGGCAGAGGTAATAATCGATGGTGGTGCTGAAAGTATCAAAGGGGCACGGTGGAATAGTAACCCAATAACGTGAATCTCGTGCCCCTTCCGAATGCGAACGGCATATATAGGCGAAGCAAACACGATGACTTTTTATTCACGAGCTTTGATCGACGTGAGTGCCAGTCAGCAAGAATGTTTTTCGTGAGGTCAACACTCGTTAGAACAGTTCTATAGATTTTTGTGTTTGATGCAGGAATGGATAATTCGCAAGTAAGCAAATTTATGGAAAAGAAAGAAATCCTAGAGTGCAACTGAGGAGCTAAAAGTACGCGTTATCATTTGTTGGAAGTGGAAAACTATTTTTAAGTGGAAATAGTCAACGCATGTATATTTATCATTTGTAAGTCTTTATCTTTATTCATTATAATAGATATCGTAAACATATTTTGATGTAAAAAGTGATATAAAAATTATATAATTGATAAATATAAAAATTAATTTTTTAAATATATAAAGCCATAAGATTAATTTCGCGGCATAAACAATTTAAATGTATTTTCTTAAATAAAAAAATAATAAAACGATTTTGATATACAATAAAAGCACGGTGTGGGCATAAAATACAATTATTTTTAAAAAATGTTCTATATATCTATTTCTTATATATGTATAAATTAATCAAATTTGCGATTACTTTTATCTAAAAATTAATTAGCTATGTTAGATATTATTCTATTAAACTTTATTAATAATTTCGCGGGTTTTCTCTGTGTCCAGATCCATTCTTGGAATGCCAACATTTCATAAACCTTGCAGTCCACTTCATCAGGACGAGGGGCAGCCTGATAATATGAGCATCAGGCTACTCGTCTTGATTTTACGAAATGTTGGCATTCCAAGAATGGATCTGGAGAAAATCCGCGAAATACATAATCTTTATATAGAAAGCCCCCTTTATATAAAAAGCCTCAAGAATGTTATTGTGTATTTATAAATTTGCCAATATTTTATAATTTAATTTTAAGATTAATTTATAAATAAAAATATTATAATAATAAACTTAAAAAGCAATTCAAATAGCAATACAAGCGATAATAAAACAAATTATATTATAATGTTAAATTATACAATAGGAGTCTATTGCAAAGTTATAAAATATAATTGTTTTATTATTTTTACATACGCGTGAATTAAGGTTATTGTTGAAATGGTTACCTTAAAAAGGGGCGAAGACCGCTATGCGTTTAGTATGCGCAACATTTGCTTGTTTTTGTATTCAAGAGGAATCTTCGGCGCTCATCTAGAAGGCGTTTCATGTCGTGCTGCTTGTTTGTACTACTTGTCTATCTCTTCTTTTTTTAATTAAAATTGATTGAAAAGAATGTTTTTAGACTCTCTAAATTTATTCACTGTCGTGTTATCTATTTAAAATACTATCTATTTAGAGTATGTATGAGGAAGATTATATCAGTATTATAAAACTTCTAAAATTGTTTGACATTTACTTTAATATCTTATTAAAGTCTTACTCATGTAGGTAAAAAAAAAAAACAAAAATCTATCGTTGTTAAAATTATTAAAACACATAGAATCCTCATTGAGATGTTATATTAGAAAAATTTTTATAAATACAAATAAATTTTAATTTATAAATTAATGTTATTATATGTCTTTCATTGTAGATATTTCTCCAACATATTATAAAAATGTCACAAAAGCAGCGACTCAGTTGGATTCTAGAAATTTTTTTGCTTTCTCTTACCTTGGTCTCATCCCACGAAACTATGCCCCCGAATTATCAGGATACACCAGGTGCATCGACTCTGAAGATAGAGGCCAAAGAATCCGAAGCATCGATAACTTTAGGGAAGGAACTAATCCTCGGTCCTCCTTTGTCGACTAAACCCTCAATCGTCACTGATTCTAATCATATCGTTTCTACAAAACGTGTTCCTTTCGTATCTCCTACGATTGTTAGTCAAATATCTTCCGGAGAATATGTCATTCCCCAAAGAACCATCTCAAAGAATATAGGTCCTCGCGGTTCTCATGTCGATAATCAAAAGTCTTGGATTAGCAAAAGTCCGAAAACCGCTTGGAAAAAGGACAGCTATCTTCAGGCATTGATGCACTCACATAACAGCGATGATCTGCGAGAAGGAATCGTACAGACGGACTCAAAGACGAAGATAAATAGGAGAGAATACGTGCAGGGACCTATTTACAAACCAGAAACAGAGTATGATTCGCCCGATTCGATATACGCATCGAAAAGTCCGCGAATTACTTATGGTGAGCCCAACGCTCTTTCATCTAGCGATTCTTATTCTCAATCCTTTAAGTCATCAATGGACTATAATAATCGCTATAGCGTACCACAGAATTCTTATGGTCCGCCACAAAATTCGTACGAATCTCCGAATAATGGTCCTATATCGCTATATCCTCAAACTTCTTCATATGGATCATCCGGAAATTATCTACCACCTCAACAAGGTGAGACAAGAGGTATTATTGACTATCAAAATTAAATGACTTGATCCACTTAAGTTTACGTTATAATTATTATTATAATAAATTTAGTACTACATTAAAATTTGGTACAAAATTACATTATAATAGAAAAATTTAATTACATTTATCTATATATATATATAATTATTATTATTTATTAATTTTTTGTCATATTTAAATAAGAATTGCTTAAAATTCCTCAAAATTTATAAATGTATAATATTATAGCTTTACAATAATTTAATGAATTTCGCAGACATTATTTTAATTAGCTTTAATTAATAAAATTAATTCTTCTTCTAATTCTTCGAACTTTTTTTTCTTTATTTTAAATTTTATTAGGATTTGGATTATATTTTCAGAGCTTTTGATTACTTAATTACGGAGTATTTAACTTTTTGTTTTCTTAGGATATGGTTCTTCAATACATACTTCCATTCCACCTCCGGTTTACAGTGCACCCTACGCGCTTTCGGATGTGGCTCAAATTTCTCTTCTGCCAAGTATTGACCTAGGATTGCCGTTTGCTCTTAAATTAAATGCATTTACCATCGCGAAAATCATATTAAAATTGGTGATCTTTAAAATGATCGTGAAATTTATTGCAGTAATCTGTTTGCTGCTTTTCATACCTAAACTTGAGATCATCAAGAAAAAAGTTTCCAATAAAGATGACGATGAGGATCGCAAGTTCTCAGCGCGTAAGTTCTTAGATTAAATCTCCGAACTTCCAACTTTAATTATAATAAAAGTTTTATAATGAATTTAAAATGAGGTTTTTTTAAACGAAAATGTTGTTGTACTTAAAACTATTATTTTCTTAACTTATTTATTGTACTTCGTTATTTTCATTTTTTTAGCTTATGTCAGTATGGAAACATTAAACAATCTCGAAGATATAGTAAAAAGCTCCGTTGAGAAGTACGAGATGCAAAACAATGCTCGTTCAAATTCAACAAAGAAATGCACGACTCCTGCGTGTCGCATTGTCGAGACATTTACGTTCCACGAATCTTGGCATGATTATTTAAATTTATTTAAGAGTTATGTAGAGGAAGAGAGGCAATTCACAGAACAAAGAGGACATTGAGAGTTTTACATTATCATTGAGTTTCATTGTCATGTCATTTTTCCCTGCTTTTGTAATTTTATTTATTTATATGTATACTTATTCATATTTATAAAAATTATTTCATCAATATACAAAATGCTGTATTTATTCTCTCGATTTTTGATTACAAAAATAAATTAAAAAAATTTTTATATAAAGGAATCCGTTAAAAATTTCTATATATGAATATAGAGCGCTGTCAAATCTACTTCGTAATCGACGTCAGTCAGAACGACATGATTAGAGAAGATTACAAGAATGATCTTTCCTTTTACAGCACTGTGATATCATGATTATTCGGTGCCACTGTGTACCAAGTAGCAAAGTACGTTGGAAAATAAAATTTACCTTTTGTTGACCTTACATGTATGTCAAATATAAAGATACATCTGCATAATATTGAATGCGTAGTATTTAATATGCCTTTTATTGATAAAAGGGAAAATTATTTTTGAATAATAAACTTATAATGTAAAATGTGAATTATTCAATTGAAATTGCAGAGTGATGATCGGCTATCTTAATTCATGATAATATAATATTATGTAAAAATTTAAATTATATAAAAATTGAGTACATTCTCTATTTTGCATAGACAGTAGTATTTTGTAAAAATGTTTAATTAATTAATTACAATCTGCGTTTCTTTAGCGAATACGTCAGATATGAAAATGAGGCGCCACATAAAGTAAGATTAACATGATACGTCCTTTCTCACCAGGCATGATACGTCCTCTCTCAATCTCTCTCTCAGGTGGGGATAGATTTACACTCAGTTTATAAACGTAGCATGGTGACACGATATGCCAGTTCTCTCGTGATAGCCATTCGCTGTGCTTAGAACTGCTGATTTTCATCGATTTTCAACCGGACCGTCGATCAGCTAGAACAATGGAGGTAGCAGTTATAGTTGGTACGAAAACTGCAACGACTAAGATTTTATAGCGCTAAAATTGATTATTCTTGTAATCAACTAACAATGAATATATCTTTTCCTAAGCAAATTCAAATATATATAATGATTTTGAGTATTTAATAAATACTCAAATTATTTAATATTTACTAATATTAATATATTAATTATTTAATATATTTAAAAATCTGCTGATAGATTGAATTAATAATTTACTTGTGTACATTCAAAAAATATAGAAAGATTTTAACATAATATTAAAATATTACAATATTTAATGCAGTTTATATTGTTGTTAATTGATTGCGTATTTGTAGAGATTTTATAAAACCTTTTTTATATATTAACTTTTAATAGAAGCAATAAAATCAGAAAGAAGATTAGATATATTAATTATAAAAAATTTGAAAAAATTAAATCGATGTTATTGCAATTAAATCGATGTTATTACAATAAGCATTTTTTTTAAAATTGCATTTTTTGAAATCTAGTTTGACCTGATCTCAGTTGACACACCGTAAAATTATGCAAAATTATGCGTTTTATTTTTGATTAATTATGTAAGAAGAATGAAAATCGCAACTATGATTCGCGCGAGAGAGCAATTGAAATTTTTGAAGAAGTCTCACAGCAAAAGGAAATGTCTTTAAATGGGCGTGGGCGTAAACGACCTTGAGTGAAGAAACGTCAATCGCCGCAAGGAGCGGACTGATCTCGATTTAAAATAAACCTTGATTTCAATAAAGCTGCAATCATTCAATAAAGCCGCGTATTAAGGCTGCGCAGCATCCCAGCAGAGAGGCTAAGCCATTATTAATAGATTTACGTAATATTATCCTGTCTGTAATTCGCTAATAGAAAGGCTTTCGAAAATTGCATTAATTATTTAAAATTATGTTTTGTTCCATTACAGTGATAATCTTTTATAATTATCAGAGGATATTATCAATATCTTCTTTATCATTATTGTAATTAAGTAAAATTTATTCTGTCATTTGTGGAAATGTTTGATTAGAAATGGAAAAATATTGGATTAAAATCGAATTATCTTTAATTTCATATTCTTTTTTCTCTCTCTCTCTTTCTGTCTCTTTTCTTGATTCTTCCTAGCCTTCGCGTTCCTCAGCATGTTTACATTATGCGAGAAAACGTACGCTTTTCCCGACGAGACAAAAGTCGACACCACTATGAAGGATGTAAAGGAACCTAAAGATATCAAAGAAGCTGCGACCGCGTCGAAAGACGTAAAAGACGCTATCAAAGCGGCCAAGGAAGCAAAGAAGAGTAAGAAGGATTGCGCGCGAGATTGCGGGACTGATTATGATCCTGTTTGCGCTCACGATCCTGTCGACTCCAGCTTTAAGCCGAGAACTTTTGGAACGCAGTGCGCTCTGGATATTCACAATTGTGAAATGGGCACAAGTAAGCATGAAAGCAGCAGTATAAATTGTATTAATCTTATTAATCATTTAAATAATAATTATATTAATAATTATATTAATTATTTATATTAATTATATTAATTAGCTTAATTAATCATATTGTACTTTAATCTTAGAATTGGCTATAAAGAGCAAAGGAGAATGTCCTGGATCCGGCGGAGTAAGACTGTCCTAAACAATCACTCGATCTTGGAAAAGCATCAAGAACCGCGGAATAGAATACTAATCATCGAATAAACTATTAGATTATTATCGTAAATTTATTTAGTTTGAGTAAATGAATCTTAACATGTTGTAACAATGTAATTCTTCCTCTAATGATGAGAGAATAGAGATGATGGTACGCAAATAAGCTGGATATAATTACGCGACAAAATTGATTACTAAACTAAATGCTATGTACGAATATACAATGTAAAATGTACCTATCTAATAGATATTAATGATGAGCAACAATTGATTTTGATTTTTATAATCACTTCCTTTTCTGCGACGTAATTGATCCTAGTATATAGTTTCTAATTACGTAAGTTGTGTATGCAGGTACTGAATAGAATGTATTCTCGGTACGCAAATTTAAACCGGCTTTCTAATCGCGTTTACAATCTGTCCTTACAAATATGTAAGATAAGAAAATATATTCTAATTTCATTCTGAAATACTTGAATAATTTCCATATTTATTTTGTTTTTTATTTTTATTATGTAAGCATATAAAACATTATATGCATTTTAATTTTGAGATACACCCGTTATAAAGAGACTTTTTTATTTAAAAGATTAAAAATTGAACGGAAAAAAAACCTTTACCCATTATTATACTTGTTATTTTGCTAGAAAGAAAGAATATTATTATATCTAATTCCTATTTTATTTATTATTAAATAATATATCATGTGTTTTTATAATGTACACATGTGCGTAATATCGTTGCGTAATATTTCCGTCACTTTCTTGTAATTACAATATAACGAATGATGTCGACACATTCTAGACAAGATATCATTACCGATTGATAAATAAATGTCAAAGCTTTACAGTTTATTTTCTAGATGGCAAACACATTAATTTATAAACTGAAAAAAAATTGAATTGTCCTTTTTATTATACTTGTTCTGATTCAATGTTACGTAACTACCATTTCATTAAATTATTTTATCGTAAAATCGTAAAATAAATAATTGTAATGTTTAGAAAATAATCATATATTTACTATACATAACAAATAATTAATATTTTTATAATTTTATGCCGATTAATTATTTTTTAGATATCTTATAAATATTAGAAAATTGATTTGTCAATAGAATGTATACATCGTCACGTGAAAGGCCATAATTTGTACGCGTGGAGCCATTGTCCGTCAATCTTCATTGTAATAAGTTTATCTTCCAAATCAATGTCCAAGATAATGAGGATGCGGTCGTACGCAATGAAGGACAACGGTTGGCTTGGGAACCGCATCCTCAGTCTGATGCACTTTGTCCCGTCTATGATGTGTTGTTTAGTCCGAACCGTCCGTGACATGACCGACTTATCTTCAAAAATTTACTGTGTAATCGTTTTCCTTTCATTGTGCAAAACGAATACGTACTCTTTCGTCTCGCATATGTGCACCGCAAGTATGCGGATCTCTACAGGTAATTAAATAAATTAAATATATTCGCCTATTATTTTTAACAATTATTTTTAACAATTTGAATTAAATCTTAAGAATACTAAAAGCAATTCAGTCAAAATTGTATTAATAATTATTATACTGTAATGATTATTATACTGTGTGTGAAGTTGAAAATGTTAGATGGAGATTATATATGGAGATAAAATATCATTTATGAAAATGCATATTTTTTTGTCTAAAATTTCAAAAACTTTTTAACTTTAAAAATCCTAAAATAAAAAATAAATATTTCGAAAGATAGATCTTCTCGCTTAAAAAGAATAAAAAAATAATATTTTTCGAAACTACTATACTTTTCTTATATATCTCTTTTTACGTATTTTCGATACAATATCCAAAATGCGTATTCGCGAAACTTGAGATAAAACATCTCATATGAGCGCAGATACGGAATATTCATCAACGCCGGCCCTCTCGGAGGAATCAATATCGATTTTTGAGGAGATGAAGAATCGTCTGTCCAGTTTCGAACGCAGATTGCGAGCGATCGAATATCCCGGTAAAAATCGTGAGATTTATGTACAACGGAGATATGAAAGAACACTCATGCTTTTGCAGTTTGGCGAATCAGCCTGAAAGAGGAGGACTGGGAGATCTGTGCTGAAGGACCGTGCAAATGCGTACCGGAAATGAAATCGGTGTCCTGTTGGAGATACAATTTGTTGGATCTGCCTTCGACGCAATTGGTCCCTGCCGATGTGTTAAGGCTGTAAGCAATTTAAAAAATAATATCATCGTCATGTTGTTGAACAGATATGTAATGACGGATCTCTTTTAAAAAGTAATCGAGTTAAACCTAAAGATAGAAATACTCTATATATATAATATAATGATATATATATAATATATAATAATATTATATTATGTATACTTCTCATATAATATATGTATAATATTAGGTGTAGTAAAAAGAAATCCATTATTTTTGCATGAAATTGAATGGAAAAATAATGGATTTCTTTTTACTACACCTAATATATATACTTTCACGAATAAAAATATTATTTGTTTGGCATGCATTTTCAGAGACCTTGGAAGTAATCGGCTCAGCGCTCTGCACAGAGACACATTTAAGAATATGACGCAGTTGCACCATCTGTGAGTTGTGTAACAATCGAGAAATGCATGTATAATATACTAATGAAATTGTGAATTACAGAGATCTAAGCAGTAATTTAATAGAGCATTTGGCACCAAGCCTGTTTCTGCCGTTGCATGGTATCGCAAATGTCAGATTAAGTAATAACCTCTTGAAGGAAATGCAACGCAATCAATTCTATGAATTAAGAAATCTTCGAATACTGTATGTTGGATACTTAATTACTAATACTATTAATTAAGAAAGAAATACAAGAACTAACTCAAGATCATATCAATAGAAATTTTTTCAATAGAAATTTTATATAATTTTTTAATAGTTATTTTGAGAAAATTAGCTAGAAAGTTAAAAACAATGTTTAAATGCTTAACGTATAGAAGTGTATTTTGTATATACTTTTATAATTATATTAAAATTTATTATATTTAATACATCTTGCAAAAAAAAATATTATTTAATGTGCTAATATTTATTTTTTCTTTGAGTTGAAATTCAATTTCTTGTCTTTTTATCAACTTATTAAAAATTTTATATAAATTTTTTATTCTATTTAGCGATTTGTCGTCAAATAAACTTCGTACGTTGCCAGAAAATCTTTTTTTGAGCAATGGTCATTTGGTTTTGCTGGATCTCTCCTCCAATCGCATTTCGTTGTTACCTCCTGGTGCATTTCACGGCCTTGGGAATCTTGACGAATTATTGCTGGGTGAAAACCGATTAGCTGGATTACCTGTTTCAATTTTCCGGGACACTATTAATCTCAAACGCCTTGCACTTGAGGAAAATCGTTTAAAAGAGCTGCCTAACGATATATTCAAAGATTTGACGTCTCTCAAAGAATTGAATATGCGGAACAATCGACTAACGGAATTGCCCAAGGGATTATTATTAACTCTGGCACAATTAGAAATTCTAGAAATATCAAGCAATAGAATATCTTGTGTAAATATTATTTACATAAATTTCAATTTTATTTTAAAGAATTACAATGTTATAAAAAGTATTTATAATATATTTATGCATATTATGAAGTTTCAGAAGGTCATTTCTCTTTGAGAGTAAACAATTTGAATTTTTGCTATAGATTGATGTAAAAGCATTACACGGTATGTCAGCGCTTCGAGAACTTCGAATAGGTCATAATCATATAAAATATTTGCCACCTGGATTATTTAATAATTCTATGTCTTTGAAACGTCTTATTCTCTATGGCAATCGCATAGAAATTCTAGTAAGAGGCGTTTTTCGCGGTTTGTTCAATCTTACTTCTCTTTTTTTGCAATCCAATCGACTAAGGATACTACAATCAGGAGTTTTTGAAGACACGCCAAATTTACGGAAACTGTGAGTCAATATTAAGAATACTTAATTGTAATGTTACTTACTTTAAAATTAATATTAGTTAACATCAAAATATTTTTATTAATTTTTTTATATATTTATATTATGACAAATTCTTTTTTAAATATACAAATAAAATTTCAATTTATATATTTGTTTTATAAATCTGATTATTGTGACTTAGATTAGAAATCTATTTTTGTTTATTATAAATAAAAAAAACAATATTCTTTTCTCTTCTCTCTCTCTCTCTCTCTCTCTCTCTCT
>Ga0157363_1002165_pt1 | contig 17102 bp, 13 predicted proteins | sample AttsexASBM1_FD_111477 | JGI IMG/M metagenome (GOLD analysis project Ga0157363, IMG submission 111477) | Fungus gardens microbial communities from leaf cutter ant in Ribeirão Preto, State of São Paulo, Brazil - Atta sexdens ASBM1 | ecosystem: Host-associated > Fungi > Mycelium > Unclassified ... | reverse complement strand
TCTAGTAGTCTACATTATAGTAGTTATCCTAAAAATCAACTAAAACTACTATTCCTTATTCCTCTTCTGGTATTAGCAATGACATATCTCACTATCTCCTAATAGTTTTTTTTAACTCACTAAAGTTTTCAAATACTAATCTGAAATATATAACCTATGTAACTTGTAGAGATACAGCACATAAGCTGAAGCTGAAGATCATTTTAATCCATCTTCCATGTTCTCAGATAATACATAGCTTATTAGTTTTGTACTTCTAAGATACTTTCCTAGATTTCAAATAATAAGGTATAAACTATATCTAACATAAGTGTTCATTATTACTCTGATAGCTAATCTTCCTTCCTTATCCTACTATCTTCTACTTCCTACAATTCCTTTTTCTATTTATGTTTATAGCATATAAGTCTCACTTAGATGTAAACTTTGTTTGCTACTGCAAGTTTACCACAACTATATTTATTCACTCTACTCTTTTCATTGGAGCAGACCTTGCTGGTATCTGCTGAATCTTCTTTTTCTTTGGTCAAACTTGAGGCTGTAACAATCATTACCTTTGTATTTCTTCAGTATTTGCTGATATATTCATTCTTGGAGCTAAGTTTCCTATCTCTTTTCTACCTCTTAGTCTTTTCTCTTCTTATATACTCTCTTTGCAGTATATTTATTATTCTTTCATACTATTGTTGAATACTTTTAAGAGGATACTTCACTTTCATCAACTTTCTCTAAGTAGCTCTATTTATTCCTCTTTTGAATTCTTTAATCAACAGTCTTCTTTCAAAATCACTTTCTCTTGCTGCTCTCTTAAACTTTTATATAAATTTCTCCATCTTCTTTGATTCTTGTTTTACCTTCTTTAACTCTACTACTTTTACTAACTTGTTGTCTTCATTCTTGAATTCTTGTTTCAGGTTAGTAAGAAAGTTCTTTACTATTATGAACTCTAAGGTTTTATCACATTTTCTTTCTAAATATCTGCTGACCCTCCCTATACATATAATAAAACCTATTAAACTTATTCCTTTACTGACATATCCCTCATCTTCATTCTAATATAAAGTCTATGTACTGTAATAAAGTTTGAAAATCTGCTAGTGTTCTTATTAAATTTTGGTGGCTTGAACACTTCTATATTAGACCTGGTATTGGGTTTTGAATTTTCTGCCTTTTCTTCTTCTTCTTCTCTTTCTGCCAATAATACTTATAATACTACAATCTGCTCTTGCTACTACTTCATTTGAAGTAAAATTTATTTTATATTGATAAAGCTGTGTTGACTCATGTTGTAATATAAGGTAAATTAATAGGTAAGAATGTTAAAAATGGTAGTATGAGGGGAGAAGATGTATATAAAAATAAAAGAAAAAAGCCAATACTAGCTTTACTCTCAAATTTATACTCTGAACTTAATATTATCTCAGTAGATGCTAGTGAACACTCTTCTTATCCTACTTTACACTATTTACTAACTACTTCAACTACTAACTACTACTCTAAAAAATTTGTAAACTATTTTATTCTTAGAAAGATATTCTACTCTAGATAAAGTCTTAGAAACATCTATCATTCTCCTATATAGACAAGTTATAAATAAACCTGCAGCATAGAGCACTTATATAAAATGATATAAGTGTTATTCAAGATAAGTAATATCTAAATAATAGTCTAGGTCTGGCCACCAACATCTATAACTGCCTATGCTGAATAGTTAGCTTTTTAATAAAAAGAGAGTAAAAGAAAGAGGGGACCCAGTGTTGGGCAGCCTCAGAAAAATGGAATTGAGATCTAATATAATAACTTAAGACTTTAGTAAGCAGTCAAAAAAAGAACTTTATATAAGATTTATACAAGGAAATTTGATAAAGTTCCTTGTATAAAGTATCTATCTTATATACTAAGCTAGTGGTCTGTATAATACTATATCTAATCTATCTTAAAGACTATGTATCATTTATAAGGTCAATATATAATAAATATATTATATAACATTATTGTTCTAGAATCTTTTATATTCTTTTGTGTGATATATGATTATGTAACTGTGATAGTGATATATATAACTGATATGTAATATTATGCTATTTTCTAACCTAAAGTCTAAAAGTAAGAAAATAAATAAAAGTGAAAATAAAAAGAAAATAAAAAAGTAAAAGAAAAAAAGAAAATATTATGTCTACTATCTATTATGTGGTTGTAATTTCAGATGATAAAATATTAAGAAAGACTAACTAATATCTTAGTTATAAAAGTAAGAAAAGGTTTTTGAAGATTCTTAATAAGTTTGTAGTTAGATTTTAGTCAATTTTCAGACTGAGTACTACAGAGTATCTACTTGATCTTGAAAACTAAGTCTATAGTCAAAAATATGGCTAGAAAACAATATTATAGAAATAGTTTCTATAATATAGAACAACTAGAAGTCTAGATAATAAGTTTCTAAAAGATAAAATATAAGATGCTAATCTATATCCAAACAAACATATATGTGAAAGTATCTAAATATAGTTAGAGTCCTAACTAAAAGTCAGAAAGTAGATGTCTTAGATATCTTGGAAATTAATTTATAACAATTCTTCTGCTTTAACATTTTTTTTCTTTTTTTTCTTTAAAAGTGTCTAAATTAGTAACTTCATAATAAATACTATATGATTTGAAGTATTTTTTCAATAAGTATTATAAACTGACTTCTAGAACATCTAAAATATTTACTTCTTGATTTCTAGTCAAGACTTTAACTATACTTAGATATTTTTGCATCTATACTTGTTTGCACACAAATTAGCCTCTTGTATTTTATCTTTTAGTAACTCATCACCTAGACTTCTAGTTGCTTTATATTATGGAAACCATCTCTATAATGTTATCTTAGTTATCTTCCATACTATTATTTTCTAGCCATAGTTCTGACTATAGACTTAGTATTCAAGATCAAGTAAATACTCTATAGTACTCAGTCTGAAAATTAACCAAGATCCAACTACAGACTTACCAACTACAATCTTTTCTTATTTCCCTGACTAAAATATTAGTTAGTTTTCTCTAATATCTTATTATTTGAAATTGCAACTACATAACAGATTGTAGACACAATACATAAGTTAAGGCCAAAATTGTTATCTGAGATTACACTGCCTATCTATGAATAAGCCTCTAAGCTTAATCTGCAATCTAGATATCTTATCCAATCTTATAGATATCCACATTTATTCTTAGATAAGTTTCTACACTTGATCCAATTTTTTTCTTATATAACTAATTACAAATTTCCACTCAAAGTAAAATTCACTAGCTATATTTCAGACTATGATAAATAAGATATTGAGAGACTTAATTAATATAGAAAAAATAGCAAGCTTTATTAATAATGTTATAGTATAAAAAAGAGTAAGAAAAAAATATAATAAGTTGGTAGAAGAGATACTAAAAAGGATAGAAGAATATAATTTATATATAAAACTAAAAAAGTGTAGGTAGATAACTAGAAACTTAAAAATCCAAATAAGTTAGTTACATATTATTCAAGAATATAAAAGACAGATCAAAGTAACCTTTGGCTTTAGCTTATATATTATGCCTCTACAAGTTACACTAGTTATATATTTTGGATGAAAACTCAGATGAACTTAGAGAAGTTGGGACCACTAAAAGATAGTAAGGCATAATATCAAGATTGTTGACAGTGGACTTTATTTTTCTTTTTTCTTTTCTTTTCTTTTCTATTTTTAGATCAACTTAGGTTAGGGTTTAGCAGTCATGCTGTCACATCAGTCACAAGTTGATGGCAAAGTCATAAGACTGATCACAAGACTTGGGAGAATAGAGTAGAAGATTCTGAAATAAAGTGACATCATACAATATGAACAACACATGTTGGCCTCATGTCATACACATGGTCATTTAGGGTAGGGTGCACAGTAGTGAGCACAGACCATGGGTAGTAGTATATAAGGTAGACTACTTTGTACGAAAAACTCTATTGAGTTCTCTTGTGTTACTCAATACAAGAGTTGTTCTATTGCTTAACACTTTGAGCTTTAGTCTATAACACATGACATTGCTAACACTAGAAGTTAGTGTTAGTTAATTTTTAGAATAAGCTATTATAGTATAAACTGCTAGTTTATATACTAAATATACTACCTAAAGTAGTTATCTGGAATGGAACTGTTAAGTAAGTTATCCTAATTACTAGTAGCCTTCAAATATTAGAGACAGAAGTCTATGGAGTTAACAAGGAACTAGTAAGAACATTTGAAAGAGAATAAAGAGAAATGATCTGTACTAAAAGAGATCAGAGAGTATATATAAGAGGACTGGCTCTTTTGAGACTTTTCTTTTCTGTGTTTTAGCTGATCTATATTCTGTAATCCTTTCTCACATCTATACTTATTTACTTTCCCATACTCTAAATCTCTTCAAACTGCATACTAATACTTCTAACTATCTAGATATATTATTTTCTAGCACTCCCTTGTTTTTCTGCAATGCTCTATGATTTTCCAAAGTCTACTAGTATTATTTGTATATTGACTTATTTACTTTTCCATATTCTGAAAGTACTTTCTAAATACTCTACTCTCTTTCAATTTGGTCTTTCTATTTTACACTGTTTCTGATTACTTAAGTATCATCATTACTTGCTTATGTAATCATAATTCTGATACATTAGAATAGATCTGTCATTATATAAAGTAGTTATTATTTTTAGAAATCACTATTCTGTTCTCTTAGAATTTCCTAAAGATTTGAAGTGCTTTACTTTTTTGCTCAGTTGCTCTAACAGTGTGAATGAGAGAAAGGAAATTATCTATAGATTAAGACAGATATGATATCTTATTATTTTGAACTTAGAAAAGGAAAACAATGTGATATTACAATAGTTATAGTTATAGTTATAATATCATATAATATATCAGAAGGATAATATCATATATTATAGGAGATAATGACTCTTATTTAAATATACCTATACTAAAACTTCACCAAGTTCTCTTATTTTAACAAATATAAGGTTTTTCTTTTACTCAAATACTTAAGTCTAAGTCATAACAGGTGAAGTTCATAGTGTATATGAAGTTGACAATCTCTAGAAAAGTTCTAAGTATATTGTCTAGATAAGTTACAAGTAATACTTATCTCTAGAAAAGTTCTAAGAGAATAAAATGAAGACTTTTGGAGATAACAATTATAATTAAGTACATTTTAATCTAGCAGAAAAATGCTAACATAACCAAAGAATGATAGTATTCAGGTGATTAAAAACTCTAATAAAAGCATTTAAAAGATTAGCTAAGAAAGAAAAGAAATTTATAGTAGTAATATATAAAATAAAATAGTATTGGAATATTAGACAATTGTCAAGATGTGAGAAGGTAAAAGGTGGAAGAGGCTGGGTGGAACTTGCTTCAAGTAGATACCTGTAGTTAGTGGCAATAGAAAGAGGTTAGATCAAGTATAGAACTTATTTAGAAAGTAAATATGAAAAATACTTGAGTTTAGATAATTATCCAGGTTATAGATCAAGCTTGGAAGCTTATCTATAGGTAGACAACATAACTTTGAATAAAAATCTTGGCCTCAACTTATATGTTATGTTGATTACTTGTTATATAATTGTAATTTTGAAGAATCAAAAATTAGCAAGAAGAGAAAGTAAGAAAATGATTTAGATTTTAAATAATCTTAGTTGATTTTTAGACTAGAGACTACAGAGTCTCTACTGAGTTTTATATACCAAGTTTATAGTTGGAGCTATAAATAAGATAGTAGTAATATAGAGAATAACTAAAAAGATATTATAGAAATAGTTTCTAAGAAATAGAATGACTGTTAGAGAATATTAGCAATACACTATAAGTCCAGATCCACTTTATAAAGGCTTAGTTATACTCCTAGGCTAGTTATTACCTAGACTAGCTCCTAATGGACTGATAACCATCTCTACTTTATCTTAATCCCTATTGTCTAGTCTGTTATAGTAGTACTATAGTTATTTAGTTGATTATAGTTGTAGATATTAATTAGTCAAGTACACAAACCATGTGCTTGGACTATTCTATTATAGTATATATGGTAGTGGTATAACAGCAGAATACTTTACCCAAATATTATCTGGAATTTCTAGACACTTATAACTCTTCAAGTAAAACTAATTTCCTTATAATGACTTCTAGTTTAGGTAACAAGTTACCAGAAGATGAAATACAAGAGGTTAATTTATGTGTAAATAATTATGAATGTAAAAGTATATCTAGATATATTAGAGTTCTATTTAGAAGTTAGAATACAGATGTATCAGATGTTTCAGAAGTTAGTTTATAATATAGATAGAAGATAACAATATTAGTGACAAGAAATTACTAGTGGCTAGGAGTAACAAAAGATATAGGAAAATATATAGAGAAATGTGATTTGTATTAGAGAATAAAGAATAGAATAGACATTAGTAGAAAAGTTAATAGCAAATAAAGTACTAAAAAAGCTATAAACACACTTAATAATAAAATTTATTACAATGTGTTATTAGTAGCAAGAAAGAATGTGATTTTAGTTGTGTGTAATAAACTGTCAAAAATAGTATATTTTATAGTAATAATAAAAGATATTAGAAATCTTCCAAGTAAACTTAGATATTTTCTATTTTTCTAGTCTTTTATAATTTTGTTATATAGATGTTACTATCACACAATCATTTGACTTAGTATAATATCATAAAAACTACTAGAAAAACTTAATTATAGCTTTAGAATAGGTTAGAGATGTACAGACTAACTTCTAGAGATGTATAAAGTAGAAAAGTTAACAAGATTATTTAAAGATAATGTATAAAAGTTGTATAGATTACTAAAAAGTGTGATTTCAGATAGAAAACTATAGTTTGGCATGTAGTTGACAAAAGAGTTAAATAAGATATTAAGAATTAAGATAAGGTTATTAATAGCATTCTACTTACAAACAAATAAACCAATAGAATAGATCTAAAAATTTGAAATAGTACTTAAGATTTTTCTTTTATTCTAAGTTTTAAATCTCAGTTATAACATAATAAATATAGTACAATAAGTAATTATCATATACTTATCTGGCTATATTTAGTTAAACTTACAAATAATACTTTTTTTCTTATCTACACTTTCCAATTTTATTTAATACAAATTGTTATAATATACTTGAATTCTTATATTTTATATTTATTTTTCTTTAATTTGATTTTTCTTTTTCTTTTCTTTTCTTTTTCTTTTATTTCTTGAACAATAAAGAAATATATGACCATAGTCACATGATATGATGTTATAGGTCTGAAACATAGTAGAAGGAACTAGAACAATGAGTGTAGAAATACATTAGGAACTTACTGTTGAGTTTTCTTGTAATCTCCATAAGACTCTTGCTTCATAAAACTACTTAATGTGCTATTGACCATTTTTAATTAGTAGTTGCCATAACAGTAAAACTTAACTACTCTTCAGGAACATTATATTTTACAGTTTTCTTACTCTTATTCTATATCCATTCTTAGTATGCAACCAATATGATCAATTGCTACAAAACTTTATATAGCCAAACTCTAGGCTTAAGGAGTAGATAGTAGCCACTAGAAGATTGTTGTAGATAGTGTTGACTAGGCCCAGACCAGTATCTAAACATACTCATTGTTTAGATAGGTGGTGTTTAGTAGCATACTTGTTTGTTTTTAAGTAGTAGTAGCCTTATACTGAAAGTCTATTGTGATCTTTCTATACAGAAGAGTAATGTTATCTAGTAAGAAAGTGTCTAGTTTAGAAATATTAGCCAGTATTGATTAGAGCAGTAGTTAGTAGGGCAGTAAATAGGTAGCCAGTAAACAGTGTAAGGTCAGGTAAGAAAAATACTAGCTAGTACTTATAGAGAAACACTTTTGGGAGATATTATTTTGAGCTGTCAGATGTCATGGCAACAAATACTGTTGATTTGAGCCAAATAAATATAAAAGGATGAATCAGAGATGTGAAAAAGAAAGAAGCATTGAAGCAAGTGATAGAAAACAACAAAATGATATTGAAGTTACAAAAACAAGTATTGAAGTTGCAAGAAGTAGAAAAGAGAAAAAGGAGGAGGAAACAAGAAAGATGAAGGAAGATGAATAGAGAAAGAGTAATAATGGAAAGAAAGAGTTTTGGGTGCAGAGGTTTTGAACACATTGCTCATAGTTGTAGAAATGTAGAGAATAGGAGAAAAGGGGAATCAACACTGATGCCCTCAAATGAATTTGAAGTATTAAAGAGTAGAGTGATAAATGTAGGAGAAGGAAGTGGAAGGGAAATAAGGAAATATAGGAAGATGATTTTGAGAGAGGAAAAGAAGAAGAGACCAGTGAAAGTAAGAAAAATAAAAGGAGGAAAAACATTAAGAAAGGTAACAGTAAAGATAGAACTAAAGCAACAGAAAGATGAAGAAGGAACTGTTATAGGAAGAAGAAGTTGGATAGGCCAATTTATGTGAGAAATGTGGATGGTATCTTTAACTATAAAGGACTAATTGAGCATACAGTAGAGATGGAATTATTTTTAAAGGACATAAAGAGAGAATGGAAATAGATATGATAGGTAAGCAGAAGTAAAGTGTAATATTAGAAATGCCATGGCTGACATGCCACAACCTTAAAATTGATTGGAAGATAGGAGAGGTAAAAATGACAATATGGACAGATGAGTGTGGGAAGCAGTGGAAGACAAAGCAGATGAAGCTAGGATAGCAGAAGGAGAAAGAAAAAAGAACAGAAGAAAGAGCTTAGGAAACCAATGGTTGAAAAAGAGATGAAAATAGCAAGAATGATAGAAGAGAAACAGAAAGAAGAGAAAGATTTAATAGAGATGATAACAGTGGAGGAAATGGTTCCTAAAAGGTTCCATAAATATTTGAAGATATTTAATAAGGAGAAGTCAGAGAGAATACTAATGAAGAAGACATGGGATCATGCCATAGATCTCAGAGAAAGATTTGTTATAAAAAAGGAGAAGATATACTCATTATTAAGAATAGAGAGAGAGGAAGTTCAGGAGTTTTTGAAGGACTAGTTAAGAAAGGGGTATATTTGACCATCAAAATTACCACAGATGTCACTGGTGTTCTTTGTACTAAAGAAGAATAGGAAAAAGAGGATGGTATAGGATTATTAATATCTGAACAGTTAGACAGTTAAGAACAATTATCCATTGCTGCTAATCTCAGATTTAATAGATAATATAGGAAAGAAGAAAGTGTTTATGAAGATAGACTTGAGGTGGGAGTATAACAATGTGAGAATCAAAGAGGGAGATGAGTGAAAGGCAGCATTCTTAATGCCAGAGTATGTCTTTGAGCTGACAGTAATATTCTTTGCATTGACAAACTTACCAGTGACTTTTCAGACAATGATGAATGACTTGCTTAGGAATATGATAGAGGCAGAAGATGTAGTGGTGTTTATTGATAATGTAATGGTGGGAATAGAAACAGAGAAGGAACATAATAATATTGTAGAAGAAGTATTAAGGAGAATGACAGAAAATAATTTATTTGTAAAACCAGAAAAATGTGTATAGAAGATTAGAGAAGTCAGGTTTTTAGGAGTGGTGATAGAACCAGATAAGGTAAAAATAGAGAAGGAAAAAGTACAAGAAGTAGTATATTGGCTAGTACCAAGGAGTATGAAGAATATGTAGAAGTTTTTGGGATTGGCAAATTATTATAGATGGTTTATTAAGAATTTTGCAAGGGTAGTAAAACCTCTCCATGAAATGATGAGGAAAGATGTAAAGTAGAATTGGAAAAAAAGCCAGTAAAAAGCATTTGAGGAGTTAAAGGAATAGAGCCAGTCTTAGTAATACCAGACTTGAATAAGGAGATGAAAGTAGAGATAGATGTGTTAGAATTTGCTGTAAAAGGAGTATTGTTGATAAAGTGCAAGAATGAGAAGTGGAGACTAGTAGCTTATATTTCCAAGTCATTAAATAAAGCTGAAAGAAATTACAAAATTCATGATAAAGAAATGTTAGCAATTATTCAGTATATAGAGACATAGAGGCATATATTACAAAATGAACTACTTACTTGTTTGTGACTTTTAAACCTTAGATATACTCTTAGAGGTTTGGAAGTGATTTAGAAGTTTAATAATAGTAACAATAATAATAAAGATCAATACAGATGTCAATGATAATGAGATATAATGATTGATGATAATTAATATAAGATGTTGTTAAGTCTGAGGTTTAATTTTTAGATATAGAAGTATATATACAAAATAGTAATAGTCTATATACACTGTTTTCATTACATAATCAAAACTTACACCTGGCAGGACTATCATCTGTTATAGCAGATGTTAGGCTAATTTTAAAAGATGATTAATTATATTACTATATTGATATACCTATATCTCTATCTTTATGAATACTGATCTCTATATAATGTATGATATATTATTAGTAATAGTTTAATAAGCACTTTTTAATATTCATTCAGTTATTCCTAAGATAATAGCTAATAAAACTTGTAGTTACTAATAGTCTAATATCTCAGTAATCTGTTGTTACTTTTGTACATCTTATATATACGTAAGTAGCTCTCATTTAAGACTTTATAATGTAACTTGGTTTATAAGAAGCAGTCTACTAGCTGTGAAGATACAAGTTAAATAAAGTTTGTGACAGTGTACTATATAAATGATAATCTTGGCTTTAACTAAAAGAAGTTATATCTAACTTAGCTCTACTATATGGTCATAATTTGAAAACAGATTTTTCAGATGTAAACTAAGGACAAGTATAACACTTAATCTAAGTTGATTATTAGACTAAGGGACTATACATAGTAACTGTAGTTCTTAAATATAAGAAGAAGCTTTTTTAATAATAGAATACTATATATATTCTAGATTATTAAGCACTATAGGAGTTGTTACTTGAATCTCTATGGAATTGGAATATAGAGACTCTTGTTCTTGGTATAATAGTTGATCAAAATAGAATGCAATCTGTTTTAGAAGAAAGTAAGTAAGTTCAGATGAGGTTAGTGTTATCTAGAATGGATAATGGATATAGTTGGGTTAGTATGTAATATAAATAAGTGATAGTATAAACAACAAATTATGTTACAAATAAATATAAATTACATTTAAGCATAAGAAATTTAGTATGTGTGTGAAAAAACAGTGTTAGAGCAACTGAATAAAATCTATGAAGTTTACACTTCAGAAAAACCTAAGTATATTATAGAGGTACAATACAACCTATCTTCATTCTTCATTCTCTCTTACCACTATCTTGCATAGTAGCACCTATTAAAGAACTAAAAAATATAATATCTAATACTCTTATTTTCTGTGATACAACCAACAACATGGCTTCTAACAACAATGTTGTTATGGGTGGGGGCTCTTTTGACCTACTTTTTGATAACATATATGATAATTATAATGATGTACATGGTTACTCTCTTATACATAGTGCATATAGTCCCTGATCCTCATTTATATCCTCGAGTGAATGTGAGAAAAGCTATACTGATAGGATGAAGAGAGAGAACAATAGGATGGAAGAAGACAAACCTGTTGTTGCAACTAACAGTTTTATAGTACTGGAATACGCAACTCTGGAGAGTCAGAATGGTCAAGTTAGCAAGGTAGCTAATTATACTAGTACTACATGCCAACAGCATGCTTCAAATAAGACACCAGCCCTTAACCAACCAGCCAGAAACAATATGGTTAACATTCAGTTAGCCTATGATATTAATTAGGCTCTGAACCCAGAGTCTTGGGATAGTAATTTCTGAACTATATTTCTTCATAACTCTATGGAACATTTAGCATCTAACACCAAAATGATCAAAAATTCTCTTTTTGGAATGCATAAATACATTCTTGGAAAGTCTATTGACAATGATAAGGCCAATGATGTCCAGGATCTAGTCAGTGTTGGCAAAGCAGTTTGGAAATTCTTATTGGCAATTTACAAATTCCATTGGGACAATCTTTTCATTAATGGTTCCAACATATCCTTATGAAACAAGATCAAGTCAAAATCTGGCCCTCAAGTTGTTAAGCCCCAGACAAATAATAAAGGCAAGGAAACAGTCAAGCCTACCTTTGTTTCTCCTCTTCCTCTCTCTATTCTGGCTAAATTGCCTAAGGAGATTAACAAAATCTCCAAGTATTTTAAGAAGAATGACAAATAGTTACCAAAGAAGACTTATACTTAAGCTTTTTCAATGTTCAAGCCTACCTTGAATTTGAAATCAACCTCAAACATTGCTTTAGATACTCTCAAAATCAAGGAAACATTTTCACATCTTCAAAACAAGAAAATTGACCAGGTACAAAAACTAATCAGTGAAAATACCAACAAACCAAAGCCATGAATCAACATGACCATGAAGGGACTATTGAGAAAGCAGGTGATTGTCCCTATAAATAGTGATGTGGCTAAGAGATATATCAAGGACTCAAGCATGCATGTGATAAATATCAATTGCACTCTCAAGAACATCAAGTCAACTATTATTATAGATTTTATTCATAGTAATGACAAAGGTATTGTCATAACAACCAATGGTGTGGCAAGCCCTTTAGATCTCTAAGAGATCAAAAAATGTGTTAGAAACTTACTCACTACTGATGTGGATCAAATTTCTACCCTCAGACTTCCTTAATCAAAGTCATATCTCAAGATTGTAGGAATCCCTTATATCAGCAAACACTTGAATGCATGAATTACATTTGAAGAAGTCAAAAATATACTCAAGGTCAACTATATATTCAACAACATTGTTTTTGCTTCTAAACTAAGAATCATAAAAGTATGGCCGAAATCAGATATAGCAATTATCTGGATTGACATTTGGGACACCCAAAATGGTTCTAATGCCAAGAAGATCATCAATAGACAGTTCAATGTAGAAAGCATTATCACTACTGTTCATAGTGCAAACATGAATCCAGATATCCTGCAATACAAGAATTACTGGAAATGGAGTCATATAGCAGGAGTTTGTTGAATTCAAGGGGCTAAATGTGTTAAGTGCAATGGGCCCCATCTCACCATCAATCATTGTTATTTTGCTTGGTGCTATAAAGCTAATAACAAGTTAAATCCCTCTAGACTCGAAATCAAGAAGGACAAACTATGTTCTCATTCCTTTAAATATCTTAATTGTAAGGGTGATCACCAGGCAGATTCTATTAAATGTCCTTTCTGAAAGCATCAATTCAACAAGGAATGGCACTTCAAAGAATATGCTAAACTTTGGGAAACTAGAAGAAACTCAATCTGTTTAGTCATGAATAATAACATAATATGATTGTAAAAGAATTGAAGATTTTTTCACAGAATGCCCAGAAAAACAATTTTGTCATAAACACAATCCTCAAAATCAATAATAATTTCAACATTACCTTCATTCAGGAACCATCTTGAACTACAATAAGGAATATTCCAAGCTCAACAGATAGTGAAGATGTCTCTTTGATAGGCATTGTCAATCACTCCAATTGGCTCACTTTTGCCAGAGAACCAGTCACAACAAATGACTGCCCAAGGGTTATGATTTTTATCAACATTAGACTTTCCTCTTTTCGATTTTCTTTTCACAAAGATATTATTGATCATAGGGACATTATTCTTGCTTCCTTCTTCAATAACAGTGAACTTTTCTGGGTTATGAACATTTACTCAGACTCTTCTCATTCTGCAATAAAGTATCTCAAGGATACTGAAATCAATATTCACAATCTTTTAATTATGACAGGAGATTTCAATATTCATGATAATCTTTGGAATCCTTTGTTCAATCACCATTCTTCTACTAGCAATGATCTTATTATTATTGTGAACTCTTTTAATCTTAGTCTGTCAGTTTCTACTAACCAAATTCCAACTAGATATCCTGATAATATCAATGATGCAAATTCTGTCATTGATTTAATGTTTCTTCAATGTGGATCTACCAAATTAAACCAATATTCAATCCACCCTGATTGGCAACTTACCTCTAACCATGTGCCATTAATGATCACAATTCCCATCACTGAAGAATATAAATATATTAACATTCACAAAAGAACAATCTCAAAAAATAGTAATGAGGAAGATTCATTCTTAAAGAAAGTCATCACCTCTTTCTCTACATTGGACATGTCAAATATTTTGGAGATATCTCAGTTGGAAAATATTGTCGCTGACTTTACCAATATAGTTGAGTCTGCATGGATGAGAAATTCAAAAATTGTCAACATCATAAAGCATTTCAAGAGTTGGTAGAACAATGACTACAATAATGATCTGGCCAAATACAGACTTTCAAAGAGTGTTGAAGACTGGAAAGCCTTTCAAAAGATAGTAAAAAATACAAAAAGAGCATTTTTCAATCTCAAAATTCAAGAAATCACTAATAAAAAGTGAGGGCCTTGGGAATTAATGAACTGGGTTAACAAACACAACCTTCCAGCCATTGAAGCAATCAAGTATAACAGTCAGCCCTACTTAGAATTAGGGGATTTATGACAAGCCCTTCATTCTTCATTCAACACAGCTCAATTTTATAAAGTAGATGAAAGTATTTTGAATAAGCTTAATTTGTATCAGCCTTCTTTGTGGCCTTTGTTCTTGGAGGAAAAGTTCACAAGTGTTATTGTCAAATGCAATAACTCATCAGTGTCTGGCCTTGATAAACTATTATGGAAACATCTCAAAAGAATCGTCAAGAACAAGAAGTGCTTGGAAAATATCATTGCTATTGCCAACACATATATTGAGATGGGATATTGGCCTAATCACTTCAAGAAATCAACTACTATCATTATTCCAAAACCTAACAAGATATTTTATGATTTACCTAAGTTCTTTAGACTCATTGTTCTCCTTAACACTTCAAGAAAGTTATTGGTGATAGACTTCAATTTCATGTTGTCTCTAATAACTTTATCCACCTAAGTCAATTAAAGTTCAAATCTACCACAGACATAAGTATAGCTCTCATGCACTTCATTTGTATAGGTTGAATCAAAAACATGATGACCAGCTCCCTAGCCTTTGACATTGCACAATTCTTCCCATCTCTCAACCATTGTCTTTTAACCCTTATCTTATTCAAGATGGGCTTTGACTCAAGAGTAGTCAACTTTTTCTTGAACTATCTTGTCAATAGGAGAACCAATTATTTTTGGAATAATTTCTCTTCATCTTCTTTTGACATTAATGTGGGAGTTGGTCAAGGATCAGCCCTCTCCCCTATTCTTTTTGCAATTTATCTCTCTCTATTTCTGCATATCTTGGAAAATTGTTTAAAAAATCTTGATTTAAAAATTTCCATTTTATCTTTCATTGATGATGGTCTTCTTCTTACTCAAAGCAAATCTTTTCAGGTGTCCAATGCTTATCTTTTTAGCAGTTACAATGTAACTTTCAACCTTCTTTCAAAGTTTGGTTTATTAGTCAAGCATTCAAAGACTGAAATCTTCCATTTCTCTAGAGCACATGGGGTCTTTAACTCACCTCCCTTCAATCTATCATTATTATGTAGCCTGATGTTATATCCAAAAGACATATGAAAATACTTGGGCTTTATCTTTAACAGAAAGCTCCTTTTTTGCCAACACATCAACTTCTATGCTAACAAAGCTTTGTCAACAGTAAAATGCATGAAAATCTTAGGCAATTTGACAAGAGGCCTTATCCCACATCAAAAATGACTCTTATATAGAAGCTGCACTTTCCCAATAGCACTATATGAGTTTCAAATATAGTTCTACAATAAAGCCCCCCTTATGTATCCCTTAAAGATCCTAGGCAAACTTCAGAGATGTGTGGCCTTATGGATTAGTAGCACTTTCAAAATGGCACTGACAGCTGGCATTGAGGCAATTGCTGGCCTTATCTCTATCCATTTATATCTACAAAAACTTAGTGGAAGGTCTCAACTTAGAGCATATTTCCTACCAGACAACCACATCCTTCATTTGCTTATGGATAACAATCCCAACTCTTCTTTATCTTCTCATCCAATGTCACTTGGTTTACTAACTGGAAGATATTGCAATCTAATTAAAGGTTACTTAGTTGATATGGAGAATCAATTTAATGAAGTTTTTTGACCCCCTCAACTCTGAATTTAAACCAGGCATTAGGTTAATTGACTGCTTTTCTAATTGTTTTTCTTTTCATATCTTTAGGAAAAATTTGGATTATCATTTCAAATCTCATATCCAACAACTTGATAACTTAGCCATCAAATCTTCAAATACTCCTTCAAATGCATTTATGATCACAGATACCAGTGTTAAAAATAATGTGGCTACATCAATTGCACATTTACATGTCTACAATTTGCCAATTGTCAAAACACTTCATCATGCAGTCAACATTACAAGCACTAAAGCAGAATTCTTCACCATAAGATGTGGTATCAACCAAGCAATGTGTCTTCAAAACATCTCTAAAATTGTTGTTGTCACTAACTCTATTCACATGGCTAGAAAGATATTTAACACATCATCCCACTCTCTACAAAAACAGGCAGCCCTCATTCTCAATGACCTCAGAGCTTTCTTTAATCATTATCATGAGAACACTATTGAATTCTGTAAATGCCCAAGTAAATATGAGTGGAAGCTTCACAAATGTGTTGATATTGAAACCAAGTCATTCAACCTTACCCTGCTATTCCCAAACAAAAACTCTTAGGACTTCAGTAAGAAATCTGAATGTGACAATATCATCAACAATTAGAAAATGACTTTCCAAGTGTCAGACCAAAAGAGAAGACATTTCCTAGAACTTGTTGATAGTAACAACAAAATTTTAGAACCAACATATAATAAAGGTGGACCATGGCTACAATATGTTGGCCATTCCAATACATTATGTGCAAGGGCTACAAGAGCAATTACTAATCATGCTCCCATTGGAGAATATTGACTTCATTTCTTTTCTAAAGAATTCAGCTATCTATGTGGTCTCTTGTCAGGCGTGGTTCACACCGGGGTGGAAGTCCGCAGAATGGACTCGGAGATGAGCGGACTTGTGGAACGACCTTGGCTTCAGCTTATGTGCTGCGCCGTCTGTCTGCCGCGTGGTCGCAAC
>Ga0157363_1002164_pt1 | contig 17103 bp, 17 predicted proteins | sample AttsexASBM1_FD_111477 | JGI IMG/M metagenome (GOLD analysis project Ga0157363, IMG submission 111477) | Fungus gardens microbial communities from leaf cutter ant in Ribeirão Preto, State of São Paulo, Brazil - Atta sexdens ASBM1 | ecosystem: Host-associated > Fungi > Mycelium > Unclassified ... | reverse complement strand
GTAAAAAATTGGATCGTGGATAGCCTCAAAAGATGACCAGTTTTTTCGACGCGGGATTCGTACGCTACCCGAAAGATGGGAGAAAGTAGTGGCCAGCGATGGACAATACTTTGAATCATAAATGTATAACCAGTATTTTACAATAAAGCCTCGAATTTCGGAAAAAAAAATGGCGGAAGCAAAGTTGTACACCTAATAAATCATTTATTAATTTTTTAAACAATTTTTATCATCCAGCAAAGGTGCTTTTCAGAGAAATATGTGAGAGAAATATATGAGACGCTGATCGATTTCGGACAGTTTTGTGAGATTTGTGGTACTTATTGTGTAGTTCCGAATATATTCTAATACTTTCTGAAGAGTTCTGTTGATATAATACGAAAAGTTCTGATAATATAAATCATTTGTTAATTTTTTTAAACAATTTTTATCAAGAAGGCGTCTTTTCGGCGGATATTGAATTTTGCTTGAACTTTCAACAGTTCTATTTTTGATAATTCCCGTATTCTGAATGTATTGAAACCTTGTTTGTCCATATTAACAGTTAATTTTTTTTTAATTCTTCTTATTGCGCATTTGAGTCTGCTTTAAGAAAATCTTTACGCGATTAGAGAATTTTCGATTGTTCTACAACATTTCGCGTGTCATTTTCAATACGTTCAGAATTTATTTTATATATAGTACTTATTTTTATTAATCTTCGATCCATTAAATGAAATCATAACTTTTTAGAAATTAATAATTTTAATGCAATTCACTATTCTGTCCTTTGTAAATGAATTAAGTGTGTCTCGTTGTTAACGTTATCCAAAATCAACGGCATGAACGTGATGAGATTATGGTTTCTCTTTTGTTTTTTATTTTTATATTTTTTGTTTTTTTTTAATTTTTTTTTAATTTTGTTTTTTTTTTATTTTATTTGTAATATATTTTATCTTATGTTTATGTTTATCTGAAATTGTTGTTTCCATATTTATGTCATAATTTTATGTCTTTATTCCATTCGGACATATAAAAAAAGGTGTGGTACAATGTTGTATGTAGATGAAACTTTTTCTCTTTTTTATTTTAAGTCGTCGTATTCGAACCATTTAACGTTAGTATGTAATAAAGCGGTGTAACGACGCGCTTTTCCTGGGAAATTCACGATCCCTCTAAGAAACTTTCTAGAGTATATGTTTTTAATTCTAATCCCATACTTTTTATATAATTTGGATCAACATACTGGCATCTATTATTATATGAGATCTTTTATTATATGAGATTATTATATGAGATTATATGAGATTATATGATATTCTTCATTTATTTTATATGGGCTATCACATTTTGGACACATTTGTTTCGTTGACCTCATATCATTTATAGATTCTTGTATGTACTGCCATCCTTCATGCAAAATAATATTTACATTAATGCTTACGGCTGTAAACTTTCTGTTGTTGACGTAGTTGCACGTAGTACATGTTTTGTCTCGTTGTAAGCTAGATAAGGTTTGGAATGTGTATTCCGCTAGATGGGCAGCATTGCACATTGTATCCAGCGAATGAAATTGTGTCGTATATTTAGTTTCTTGAAACAATGATAAGCTAGTAAGGAAAGATGCTCTTGCTGCATATTCGTTTTTGGATATTTTTCCTTGATTTGCAATCTTTGTCGCTAGTTGCAAGAAACAATCATCGGCTGTCTGCACAATGCGTGTATGCGGAATTCATTCCTGTCACATGGATGATGATATGGAGAAAAGCAGTAAACGTATTGCGCACCATTATTGGTTTTACCTTTTCTCTTAACGATTTGGCAGAAGTTTTCATTTTTCATAGTAGGCATAAAGACCACGTCTTGTGATTCGATATTATCGATATATTCGGAACATTTATCCAAATAAAATTGCTTCTTAATGTCAGATTTTTTGACATTTTTTGTTGTTAATCCAACTTTCTTTATAATTTAAAGAGCATACCTCATTCGAAACAGAGCAGGATGAATTTTCAGAATTAACTTTTATTGTATTGTATTATAAGACTCAACTTTTACTGATTCGAAGATTAGATGCGCATGCGTCTCTACGCGCGGTGATGGGGAGGCTCCACGCATGTACATTCATGTCCTGCGAGCATTCGAGAGTGATATTCGAGAGTGATCCTACTATTAGTGGAGACATTTGGCGTACTATCTTGCATAGTAAGCGATATCGTAATAAACACTATTTCAAAATGTTATTGATTTACTTTTTGTTTTCAATGTATTCCGAACCGGATAAAGTTGCAAGAGGCAATTGTGTGCCATTTCGGCACGCAGTTGCCTCTTGCAACTTTTATTTAGCTTTTTTTTATCTCAAGTTTTTCAAATAATTTTAATTCACTTTGTTTTTATCTATTATATATAACCGTATTAATATTAATTTTATCATTTTATCATCTTGTCTCTGAACTTTAATTTATAAAATATACGATCAAAGTAACTAACTCAAATATTGAAAACACAGAATAATATAAATGTTTTGACTCGAAAAGCAAATGTTTTCCATTCTCAAATCCCATATATATTTAAAAATTAATGAAAAAATGGAACTATAGTCTCATATCATTCCCAATATATATATATATATATATATATATATATATATATATATACACTATAATGAACGAAAATAGACGATATATTTTTCCATATTGAAAGAGAGTTTAGAATAGATAAAAGTATGGAAATTTTCTTCAATGAATCAGATAAAAGTTTCTTCGATCGTTTCTTTGAAAGTATTAATAAAATATCTTTAAACTTATTTCCGATAATAATTGGATCCGTATAAGAGCTATTGCGAAATAATATAGCAATCGTCGTTATTTAAAATTAAAATCTGTGAATGGTCTAACATTTTTGCTGCAAAAATGTGAGAACAGACTAAACTGTGCATTTAAATCTTCAAAAACACAACAGTATTCCCGAGCCTGAATGCCAAATGCTTTGTACGATTTAATTTATATGTAAAGAGTGTAAAGCAATGTTCCATGATAAGATGTTCCAAAAACCACGTTATGAGCAAGATGCAATATTTGTAATTTGTCTGGCTTTAATAACCAAATTGTTCATACTAAAAAAAGACAACTGAAAGATTCACTTCATCGGAAATTGCTGATCAATTAGTGGATACGAAAAAATCAGCAACAATTTGGCGTAATGAAGAATAAAATTATGGAATTTGGTAATAAAGAATCATCAAGTTCGTATTCTCCACACATCTTGCATAAAGCTAAGTGGAATAAACTTGATGATCGTTTAGATATACCATTGTAATGCCATTCGAAATTTGCAAGTATTTAAATATTCTAAATGGCCTGATTCTATAGTATAGGTTTAAGATCCTTTTTATATTATGTATTAGTATCTAAAGAGCAAATTACACAAAATAATCAATCGTTCTAATAATGCTTATTTTACTATGGATGCTACTGGAAACAAAACATTTAATGTTATGCAGGTTTGATTCCGATGGAATCAAATCTGCACATTTATTTTTATACCAATGCATTTATATCAGAAAAAAACGTAGTGTTCCGGTATTTCAAATGATATTCGCAAAACAGAATGCAACACTACTAACGTATTTCTTACTTGAAATCCATAGAGCAGGTGCTACAGTGCCGTCTATAACAGCCATCTATAACAGTAACAGATTATAGTAGAGCATTATTAGTAGCCTTAGCACATGCTTTCTCAGACGCTGATCTTAAACATTATTTACAATGTTGTTATGACTGAATAAAAAACGAGCAATCAAATTTATTTGAGATTGGATGTTAGTCACGTTATCAAAATTATTGGTAATTGGGAGTAATTGGTTTACGACACTTGCCAAAAAAGTACGCCAATTTTATCTCTAATGTATTTCTCAGACATACAAAATGCAATATTTGGATGAATTACAATGTCTTTTATTATCATTATTAATCGTAGCCTTGAATGAAAAAATTGGATAATGAAGAATAGAGATAATGAGTCAATATCAGCTAAAAAATATTTGCAAATCATTAATAATTTTATTAAGAGTGTACAGATCGAAGAATCCATAAAACATGAAATATTAAGTGATTTTGATATTGAAGAAACTCTGTTATCATGGAGATGATTTGTATGTGGCTAAAGCCAACGATTTGGCATTAAAATCACAAATGGAGACATATTTTGAAAGTAATATAGAAATAATAGCGACATCTTCTTCCATAGAATCAATTTTGCAGAATACAAAACTAGACTTTTCAAAGGATGTATTCCAATGAAAGTGGATTTGTTATTAGCCATCTTGATTACCTTGATGGCAGATTACGTATTGACTTTGCTGCAAATACTACAGAGCAAGATATTAAAATATCCCCAAAATGGATCGAAATAGATACTTTTGATACTTCGGATTCGTTTCTCGAAACGACTAGTTGAATAAATGAAAAAGAAAATTATGACTTCACAGACGCTACCAACAATAATATTAATATTGTAAAACTTGATTCCATAGATACTACTGACAGTATTATTGATGTGCAGGATACAGTAAAAGTTGAGTCTTATAATACAACAAAAGTTAATCCTGAAAATTCACCCTGTTCTGTTTCGAATGACACATGCTCTTTAAATTAAAGAAAGGATGGATGAGTTTGACAACAAAAAATGCTAAAAATTCTGACATTAAGAAGCAATTTTATTTAGATAAATGTCCCGAATAGGACAATATCGAATTACAAGACGTAATCTTTATGCCTACTATGAAAAATGGAAACTTATGTCAGACTGTTAAGAGAAAAGGTAAAATCATAATTGTGCACAATGCGTGTACTTTCGATGCATGCTCTTCTCCATATCTCCATCCATATGATGGAATGAATTCCGCATACAAACGCATTGTGCAGACAACCGATAATTGTTTCTTGCAACTAGCGACAAAGGTTGCAAATCAAGGAAAAATATCCAAAAACGAAGCAAGAGCATCTTTCCTTACTAGTTCATCATTGTTTCAAGAAACTAAATACGACACAATTTCATTCGCTGGATACAATGTGCAATGCTGCCCATCTAGCGGAATACACATTCCAAACCTTATCTAGCTTACAACGAGACAAAACATGTGTTACGTGCAACTACGTCAACAACAGAAAGTTTACAGTCGTAAGCATTAATGTAAATATTATTATATATGCATGAAGGATTGCAGTACATACAAGAATCTATAAATGATGTGAAGTCAACGTGTCAACAAATGTGTCCAAAATGTGATAGCCCATATATTTAAAATAAATGAAGAATATGGACCTCATATAATAATAGATGCCAGTGTATTGAATGATTCAAATTATATAAAAAGTATGGGATTGGAATTAAAAACATATACTCTAAAAAATTTTGTTAGATATCGTAATAAGCAATAAAAGGTATGTTTTTAGAGGGATCGTGAATTTCCTAGGAAAAGCGCGTCGTTACATCACTTTATTATATACTAACGTTAAATGATTCGAATACGATGACTTAAAATCAAAAAGAGAAAAAGTTTCATCTACATACAACATTGTACCATACCTACTTTATATGTCCAATGTGGAATAAAGATATAAATATTATAACGAAAACAACAATTTTAGATAAATATAAACATAAAATATATTATAAATATTACAAATATAAATTGAAAGGCGCTTTTCTTGGGATAAAATTGTTTAAAAAATTATTAAATGATTTATATCATCAAAACTTTTCGGAAAGCTTTACTAGTAGGATACATCAGAATTATACGAGAAGTACCATATGTACCATAAAACTAATAGAACTTTTTAGAATCGAACAGCATCTCATACTTTTCTCCTTGGAAATGCCTTTCGCAGTGTGCAATGCATTTCAAATGTTGTTTAAAAAATTAATAAATAGTTAAAATGATTAGAACTCTTTGGAAAGTGATAGGATACGTTCTACTATACGAAAATACCATAGAACTAGTAGAACTTTTTGAAATTCGATAGCGTCTCATATTTGTTCCCATAAAACTATTTTTTGTGAGAAATAATTGTTTAAAAATTAAAATTATGATATTATGCGTCAGAACACTTTGTAGAACTATGTATTTTTTCAAATCCTATAAGAAACTGTGGCTGGAGTTTTCTTTAAGTGTAGTTGGACCATTGTGATTTTGTCTCATTTTGAATTTTTTGTTTCTAAGCCTTAATGGCCGGAACTATTTATTTATTCTATAGAACTGTAGAACTATTGAAAATAAGCTCAGGACTCTTAATATTTAATGAGTTTCCATCACGTGAGACGCTAGCTTCACAGCCCACAAATGGAGGGCAAGGTTCAAAGAGGTGCCCCGGACATATATGCCACATAAGTTGCATTCAGTTTAAATGCTTTCAACGCTTCTATCCTTGTTTATGTCTAATGAATGATAAAAATAGAATGATGATTATAACGCGTGAGCGTTCAAATCGAGTGCAGCCTTTATGATAATTAAAAACATAACATAATTATCCAGTACAAAAGATAACCCTTTCCACAAGATTTATTGTAACAAAATATTAATACGTCCAAACCATTGAGAATTTTTTATTAATTTTTATTAATTTTAGAATCGATTAGAAAGACGAAGAATGAGTAAGAAGAGGGTATAAAAGAACGTTAGACGTACTCTATCTCACAGGTATACGCACAGAAGCACAGTCGTGAGTCGAACTTTTTGTTGTTTCGGAATATCGACGTCCTCAAAGGATGTTAAAACGTCTATTCCAGCAAGCAATGCGAACGTCGATCCAAATTTCAAATAAAAGAAGTTAATCCTTATAACTCGGGTCTGGACCATGTGCGATCTCTACTTTAAAGTAAGAGATTAATTATGGGACTCTTAGAGCATGGCACACAAAAAGATGTAAGCAGTGAGAAAATTAACTGGATTGGCTACTGCTTATGTTATAGGACTCTATTGTGATTGGTCAATTCCCTTTTAGGTATGGGAAAAAGTTCGTGGCGTTTTTTTAATGCCATCTAACGGGAAAAACTTTTTTCCATACCTAATATTTACTTTTAAATTTTTTTGTGTGCCATAATCGTTAGGATCTAAAAAAATGTATAAAAAAAGAACAGGTCATATTAATTAATAAAGTTTATTCTAAAGTTTAAAGCGAACGAGTGTATTACAATAATTGAATTATTTATAATTTTTATTATTTATAATTGTATGTACATATTTATAAAATAGTTAAAGTTTGATTTATACCTAATATTTATCATTTAAATTATAATTACGACTAATTTAAAAAAAAACATTCCCAAACATGTCCTAAAGAGTAATAAAAATAAAATTATGAATATTATGCGACTGTCCTGAAATAGTAGCTTGGATTTCATCGGGATCAAAATAATCAGACCCGATGATGTAAACGTAATTTATGTAATATTAGCTTAAACAATTAGCTTATATCTATTATCTGTTTTAGTAAGTATACTAAAATAAATCAAATGCAGATATACACACAAATTGGGAACACATTAATAATTTCATCGTTTCTTGGAAGGGCACATTAATAGAAACAAAAACATTTTCTTTATTTGTATCAAAAACATTATAAAACTAAAATATTATTTAAATAAAAAAATATTATAAGAAAAAGAAATAATTGAAAAATTGATATTGATTTCAAACAAACAAAATTAAAATTACAATACTTATAATAAAATAAGATTCCTTATATTAAAGTAATTAACAAATTATAAATGGGCCTTTAAGAATCGGCGCTGTAATAATTGCGCGTTTATTTCGATTGATCTAAGATAATGATGATTGTAACAAAGGATTGATTTTATTTCTATTGATGTCATTTTTGTGTTCGGAAATCCTCGTTTTTAATTGTCTACATGTTTGTCTAACATAGGACTCATTACAATCATTACAAGAAATTTGATACATTATGTTCTTTTTGCAGTCTGCAGGAAGAGGATTTTTTTGCGCTTTTATTGAACTGAGTTTATTGAGACTAAAAAATAAGAGTTTAGTACTGGTATCTTTAATGATATTTTTAAAATTTTCGGAAATAGACTGTACATATGAAATTATGAACCAGCATTTTTTCTTTTTTTGAGGAATCATTATTTTTATTGGTGGTTTGCTTGAGAGGTTTTTAATTTATTAGAACTTTAATTCTTTTTCGTATTATGGTATATCAAAAATGAAATTTAATGGATAATCGTTATTTAATAAACTTTGTATTTGACGTTACTTCTGAGATGAATCTCCACAGCAATTATCCTGTAAGTTTTTTAATATTTTTCGATTCTAATATTCATTTATTATATTTAAGGTCAAGATATCATTGATCATCCAGCTTATTAACTGATTATGAGAAATAATTTGATATTGGAATAATTAGGATGAAGATTTTTAATCCTTGTCCAGCTGTCCTGCCTCCCCAATCATACCGAAATAAAAAAACGCATAACTCAGAATTTGGAGCAATTTATGAACTTCTAAACCCCGCAAAAATTTTTTTGAGCTCGTCCCGGTTAATAAGAATTTTAATTTAGGGGAACTGAGTGGATATTCACTCAACCTCCTCATCCCTTAAAATTAATAATAGGAAATCACTCCTAGGCTCAGAATTAAGAGCTCTGTATGAACTTTTAAATCAATACTCTTTCGATTTTCGAACTCCATCCCTTAATCTCAAATCTAATCTACACTCAAGAGGTAAATCATTGACAACAGGATACTACATCTAAAACTTCATTAATAAATATGATTCTGGCACAAATCTGGTACAAAAATATATAATCTTTAATTTTTGAGCTGCAATCCCTTAGCAGGAAAACTACTTTTTGCCCTTTTCACGCAAAAGAGATGTTCCAGAATGGGAAAATAAATCATTTTCTGACGGGAAATTATTTGCTGATTTAGGAGCTCGTGAAATACCCAAAAACCGATTTTTGAGCTGCAATCCCTTAGCAGAAAAACCATTTTTTGCCCTTTTCACAGAAAAAATTATTTTACATAAAAATATAAAAACTATTTTACACAAAAATGAATTTTCAGTGTAAAAATGAAAATAAAAGAAACAATTCCATATTTTCTCTCTTAAGAGAAAATACACTGTATCTCCGAATTCTTTGAGGTACAAACGATTTTCTTTCGAATGCCATTGGTCCCATTTCGATATCTTTTAAAATGACCGACTTTCCCTCTTAGCACATTTCTGAAATTTTGAAATCGTTGAATCTCTGAACCCTTTGAGGTACAAATAGAAGTAAAAAAGATACAAATGAATACAAACGATTCTCTTTCGAATGTCGTTAATCCCATTTCGATATCTTGAAAATTGACTAATTTCCCAATATGGCGATTGCAAAATTTAAAAAGAGCTGTATCTCCGGACCTTTTGAGGTCAAATGAAAATACAAGAGATACGAACGGGTACAAACGATTCTCTTTCGAATGGCATAAATGAAATTTTAAAAAATCTTAAAGTTGCACGCTGATCATTTTTTATTTTTCACTTTTCGTGTAACTATTTGAGATACAAACGAAACAATGATCGATACAAACAAATACAAACGAGCATAAATGCGCTACAGTGTTAATTTTTATTTTTAATAAAGTTGGATGCCAGGTTCACATCGATCCTGTTCTACGATCGCAAGTCGTAAACCATAAGAAATTGGCCACAGTTGAATATGACAAAAATAATCGACTGTGATTGGTTAATTTCTTACGACTTATGACTTGTGATCCTATTGTAGAACATACTTAAATTAGGGCGCACCAAAACACGAATACATAGCGTGTCAATTCCTGATTGTTATCCTTTCCACCATCATTGCTGGTCGCAGAACACGATTACGATCCCTCCTAGGTTGCATGCAACTTCACAAAAAGTTCGTATTAAAAAGAACTTTGAAGAGTTTAAAAAATATAAAAAAACAGAATAATTAAAATTATATTTATTAATTATTTATTTTATTATGTATATTATTATATATTATATGTTATATATGTATGTTATATATAATAATATTGCGCGCGCGCGCGCGTGTGTGTGTGTGTGTGTGTGTGTGTGTGTGTGTGTGAGTGTGTGTGTGTATTTCTATGTTATATATCAAAATAATGCGGAGTTACGTATTTAATAACTCAGTTTATTTTTATTTTTTCCATCAATCAGGTTTGGACATCGAGAAGTAAAAAGTCTCACGGGCTAGATGTGGCTCATGAACTGTTAGTTGTATATCACTATCATAAAAAATACATAAAAGTCACTCGGTTAAATGAACAATTGCATCACCAATATAATTTCATATTAAATTTTATATATAAAGATTTTATTAAATTAAAATTTTTTTTTAGTGTAAATGAAATATAAGTGAATATCATTTGCGTGTGCAAATTAAATTGGACAGAAATTAATTTAAATAAAAATAATAGATAATTTACGAAAAGCCCATAATGCGAGGGAATAACAAGAGCGATAGAAAAACACGATTTTAAGCTGTCAGAAATCGAATACATCAAAATATATAGTTTAGTTTCTGATAGGTTCACCCCAAAGAAATATTCTGCCAATAAGCGAGGAGTTCCTCTTACATTTAGCATTTCTTTTAAACAAAAAATCAAGCGTGTGTATTTATAATAACACATATTCATTTATAAAAATGAGGATGTATGAGCTATAATCAAAAATAAATTCCTCTATAGAAAATTTTATTATAATAACTCGAATAATCTTTTAAAATAAGAGGATATACAAGATACTAATGGCTTATTTGTTAGAAGATGTTTGTCATTTATGTTACGCTATTATAACTACACGTGCATATCAGTGCAAGATATTCTTTTAGCATTAAGAGAATTGCAATCTTACATGTACTTTATGATTATATGAAATTCCTTTATTTTATAGAGTATCTTCTTAAGCATATAAATGGGAACTCCTCTGACATTAACATCGAACCACTAAACGGTAGAATATTTTATTTTGGGTCTTGAAATTTGGGTGTTATTTCTATGGCTATCGCTATTTCTTCGCATTATGTTTAAAACTTCGGGGCCCTTTTAGCACTGAGGGACTCTAATGCGGTGCATGCTGTGAACCTCCCCTTTGCACAGCCCTGAATATATATTTTTAAAGTCTTTTAGCTTTTATTATAGCTGCTTTTAACTTTAACATAACTCCTGATTTAATCGGAAGACGATAATGTCTCGGCGCTAAGTTATACTTAACTTCTTCTAACAACGTGTATACGTATTGTACAATAACTTATTAACAGCCATATTGGCTTCTATAACATTCCTGAGCATTTCTGATTGATTTATTTTAGACGACTGCGCATTCATGAAAATGGTACACCTACCTTTTTATATTAAGGATACGCGATCGATTCGCAACTCCCCACTCAGAGATGCGCAGAGATATCGCGCCATGTCGCAACCAATTAGGCAAAAATCTGCGATCCTTCGCACGCAATACCAAAAGTAATGGTATTTTCCTAAAGTGCATCGTGTCAAGAGGCTCGCCGATTTCTTTCGGCCGCTGTGCTTCACGCGGATTCGCTCTGTGGTGGCGTGGCGTAGCAAGATGCTTATAACAATTTTCTCTTTGTTGGACGGCATCCTTCAGTTTCTCCATGCGGAGCGACCTGTAGCTCCAATGGGCGCCACCCTCTCTATAGGTTTGAGTCCTATAAGACCCTTTCCTCGGTTGCGCTGCAGTTGATCAGATGCAATTGGTCATTCCTGCACATCAGGGTAACGATAGAAGATAATATACAGCAGAAAAAAGAAACTTACTGATATTACATTGTACTGACTTTTCCTTATATTTTTCTAAGTTTTATAGATTTTGCGACTCTAATTATAGAAAAGGATATAGTTTGTGAAATTCTTTCTGTTACTAATTTGTAAAATATATGGAGTTTATTTGCTAGCGTTGCTAGCACTTTAATTTATTCCAAAGCACAAAGTTGCATTTAAAAATGTTCTAATCTTACATGAAATTTTGAACAAAAATATCTAGAAAATCCAAGAATTCTCAGGAAATTTTACAAAATTTAATAAACATTCTGATAACCTAGAAGAATACCTTATCATGTCTATGTAGTATAAACATGATGGGTGATTAATTTATTCTCACGGATTGAGACAAGTATATCAATCATATTTTTTATTCTTGATCTTTTGTATGCGTAGATGCTTAACGATGATTAGACAATGCGAAAACGCAATTGATAAAGTAATAGTGAAAAATAAACTGGGCAGAAGTTACAAGTACGTAGAATATTAAGGCAAGTCAGAGATGTCGGAATGCGTCGACTCTGTCCCTTTTTACGTTGAGAGTATCTCATCAATTCTTTCCTATTTTACAAATCGGGAAGCTGCTTAAACTAAATAACTACAATTTTATAACGAATGAAAAAAATAAAATGAATTAAACAAGAAGAAAGCTATTGTTTTCATTAACATATAGTAAATATTTATAAATATTTATAAATATTGATAAATATTAGGATAACATTAAAATATTAAGAAAAAATATTAAGATATCATTAGATTAAATAAGAAGGAAAAAAATTAGTAAGCTTATAAATAATTACGTAGGTTATCAAGAAACAGAAATCAGGTTTGATCTAATATATTTCTCGCCGAGGAATAATATCACGTGATACAATGTCATATTAATTATTAACATGTCACGTAAGTAGTTATTTATACTCATCTGCACGATTTGCGTACCTAATGACGTTCTTTCCTCACGCAGCATATATTCGCGCATAATTTATATCATGTATCCTTTCGATAACGCTACCATCATTTACAATTTGCAAGATAGTAAATAAGTCTTCATTTAGTTCCGTTGTTTAAGTATATAATTATTTGCAGCTTAATAATTTGCGGCATAATAAGAACGACTGCGAATTGCATCGTTCTTATGCCGCAAAACTCGTGCAGCGTGTCAGGACCGTCGGGACTTTCAATTACAATAATTTCACAAACTTGGATAGTTGTAACGAAAAATCTTATAGAGACGGACACTGATAGACTTGTCTTCGATTTTTATTATTAGATTACCGATTTTTTTGTGAATCTCCTCGAGTATATCGCTAAAGTTTATACTCGAAGTATGTAAGATATCGCTAAAGTTTCATTAAAGTGTATTGAAAGTCAATTTTTTCAAAGCATTTCTCTCCCTTAATATGCTCATAAAAAATATATATCTCTTATTTTAATCTATATTGTGCATATTTAAAGTTGATCAAAATCCGAACAGAATGCTTGCCCATGTTTTCTCGTTAATACAGTAATGTATTGGATCTAGTACACTCTCATAATTCTGTATATAATTGCCGGCAATGATTTACGTATCACAAATACAACGGTTTACGGGCGCTGTCGTAACGTGGATTGGTTATAATGGATAATAATGTTATACGAAAAACTAGGTGAACTTTTGCGGACGGTACGCGTATAAATAGACGTCGACAAATAAATTAGATTTAAAAATTATTTTCAATATAGATTTATGCATCATAAAATGGATTTTGGTACAAAAATTCTTCACTAAAGTCTGAGCTCTATCCGTTGATCTATTAGATATTTATTTTTATATAATCAATTTCGTCATACTGAATTTTCTTGAGTATACGTATATATGTAATAAAAATGTAATTTATAGTTGGTGTCAACTGTATTTCTTTGGTATAATACTATAAAGATCATTATTATTTTATATACTAACATCATAGTAATAATCATGAAAATAGAACTCCTAATTATAAATTACTTTATGAAATCACATTATCACAGATAAATACTTTTCTCGTTGCAATAACATCATGAAAGTTATTTTTGTAGAAACTTTTTTTATGTAACTCAAAAATAATAATACTTTTTTTATAGCGAATTCAATTAGACACATTAATGCACACTGGTGCGTATTAAAACTAACTTAATGTAAGTGTAAAAGTTAAAAGTTTCGAATCAAAACATATAATTTCCGTTTCTATAATCGTCTTGTAAATGACTTCATATATTAATTTTTATACGTGTATTAAACATTAAGTATAAGAATTAAATTCAAATACAAGAAAAGAAAATTTTTTAAAATTTCATATGTTACTTTTTTATTATTATTATTTATTATTTATTATTATTATTGTTTATATATAGAATTAATTTATTGTTTTAAATATAATACATTTATTAATTACAACATTATGCATCGCATATTTTACAATTTTCGAAAATATACGATATCGACGGAATTCGAATCTATGACTTCTGAAATGCTAACACGCTAATGTGAGCTATAATCGCACGTTCACTAAAATAAATATTTACATGATTATATTGAATTTTTTCGATCTTAGCATAATCGTGTAATGGATTAAACATCGCAAAGTCATTATTAGAAATATTGTTCGTATTGAATTTCTAAAATTTTATATACAAAAGAAGATTATTCCGTACTTATTAACATTTCTATAGGATTTATTATCTGGATTTAAATTTTTATCATCTACATATGCGTAATAGACATAATAAGTAATTACAATAAAAAATATATTAAACAATCCGCTATAAATTTCAATAAAATACAATAAAATAAGAAACTTCTGCCATTTCAATAAACGAACTTTAAAAAATGTAAACAGTAAACCTTTATTATTCTTTTATTATCATTTCATGGAACGTTTCGACCATACTAAGTCTTTATCAACCATATTTATAAATAAAATAAAAGCCCTTAACAATAATTTATATGAACATTAAAAACTTAGAAATTAATTTCGGTAATAGTATAAAAATAGTATGAATCGAATCATCTCATCTACAATCACAATATGTGTTACAAATTCAATCAAGTTATTGAAGTCAAATTATAAAAACGTATATAAACCGAAGAATTGGTTTAGATCTACAATTTATATACGTTTTTATAATTTCAGTATTTTTGGACTTGTTTTGATAACAATTCTTTTTCGTTTTCTAATAGTTTATCTTCTAGGTTCGTTTAATAACAATAATAATTCTAAAATAAACATTAAACCATCTTCTTTTTCTATTTCAAATGAACAATCAACACTGTTTTCTATTAGGAATAAATGGTTTATTAATTTGTCAAAAATTATTATTCCGACTGAAATATAATGCCTTTTATAGCTTCGCAATTTTTCTTTATCTTCATTTAACTTGAAGAAAAATTGTTTTGAATTCATCAAGTCCATTGAAAATAATGTAAAAAGTCTAAGCAATACTTGCATGTTAGACTTAAGAAATCGCGCAATCTCTGTTATACAGAAAATAACTTTCACGAAACTGACTAACTATTTTATCAATAAAAGACTAACTTCTTTACTCAAAATGATTAAGAATGTCATCAAAAAGAATCCAAAAATTTTATTTATGAAAGCACTGACAAAAGTAATGTTACTGTAGCAATTGACCAAGATGAATATAAACAAAAAATGTTTAATATGTTAGAAGATAGTAACACGTACACAGTAATTAATAGGAATCCAACTAGGAAGCTTACTGAATCATAATTTTATTGACGAAATGGAAGAATTGTGATTATATAAATTCAAAAATGTATAAAAAATTATATTGCAGTGATGGAATCTTTCCAGAAGTCCAGAACCTACTTCCTAAGATTCTCAAAGAAAGGAGCCTTTTTAGAATTATTATTTCGTCTATTGATAATCCTCTATATTTATTGGCCTCATTTTTGCACATTATCAAAGACAATGTTCTTAAATCATATAGTCACATTGATAACAGTTTCAAATTGGTTGAAAAACTTAATGATTTCTATTTAAATAATAATTATTCGTTGATTTCTCTTGATGCAATATCATTGTTTACCAACATTTCTTTTTAGATTTGATTATAAAAAGTGTTTCAGATAGGTGGCATTTTATTACACGTGGTTGTTGTATTCCAAAAGAGGAATTTCTTAAAGCTTTACGATTAGTGTTAGAGTCTACTTTTTTACTTTTGATGACAGAATTTACATTCAGAAATTTGGAACACCCATGGGTTCTCCATTATCTCCCATCATTGCAGATTTGGTTATGGAAGATTTAGAAAACAAAGCTTTGGAGAAATTTGAATTGAATTACTTTTTTATTTTAGATATGTAGACGATATCACGACTGCGATTCCTAATCACTTAATTGAAGAATTTTTAGAGGTATTTAACTCTTTTCAAGGTTGCAGTTTTCTTTGGTGGTGATCGGTTGAATTTTTTGGACATGATGATAATTAATGCGAACAGAAAATTAGAATTTAATCTTTATCATAAATTAACTTTTTCGGGAAAGTTCTCAATTTTTGTCTCTTTATCCTCTTTCATAAAAAAGAGGTGTTCTTATAAACATGGTGGACAGAACTTTTTTACAATCTCATCCAAAATACCGTAGAGATAATTTTTATTTTATTATTAAGACATTTTTGGACGACTACCCTATTAATTTTATTTTTGACACGATCAAGGTCTCGATTTACGATTTACAATTAAGGTCTCTTTTAAAACATAGGACGCTTAAACAAACAGATAAATCTAACATTGACAATAAAACAACTTCGTGATTTACCATCCCATTTTTGCCTTGTATTTATGACAAATTTAAGAGCAAAATCTCATTAAAAAATCTCAATGTCAAATTATTTTTTTTTTTTAATTTGAATAAACTTGAATTATTAAAGCACAAAAAGTTCTTCCTCACGAATCGAAGAAGAATGTGGTTTACAAGATTAATTGTAAAAATTGCAATCCTTCTCTGTGGAACAGACGAACTAAATTAAAGACTAGAATTAATGAACATAAAAATGACATTAATAAAAAGAGCGGTAATTAATAAAAGAGCTTGTCTGTTATTTTTGAATATAAATTACAATTTGAACATGATTTTGATTAAATGGACACAAAAATTTTAGATAATGAGAGATATATTGGTAAAAGATTAGTGTCTGAAATGTTTAATATCAAAATGCAAGACAATAACTTAAATTTGAAATCAGACACGGAGTTCTTGCACTATGCTTATACGAATATACTTAATAAATTTTAATTCTTTTGATTGATAACT
>Ga0157363_1002163_pt1 | contig 17107 bp, 16 predicted proteins | sample AttsexASBM1_FD_111477 | JGI IMG/M metagenome (GOLD analysis project Ga0157363, IMG submission 111477) | Fungus gardens microbial communities from leaf cutter ant in Ribeirão Preto, State of São Paulo, Brazil - Atta sexdens ASBM1 | ecosystem: Host-associated > Fungi > Mycelium > Unclassified ... | reverse complement strand
TGAATACTGTAACGGCAGCATCGGCATAATTCCTATGGAAAAAACATATAACCCGCAAGAGATCGAACAGCCGCTTTATGAGCACTGGGAAAAGCAAGGCTACTTCAAACCACATGGCGATCTGAGTAAAGATAGCTATTGCATCATGATCCCTCCGCCGAATGTGACCGGCAGCTTACATATGGGACATGCTTTCCAACAAACCATCATGGATACCTTGGTGCGTTATCAGCGCATGCAAGGTAAAAATACCCTGTGGCAAGCAGGTACCGACCATGCCGGTATCGCAACCCAGATGGTTGTTGAGCGTAAGATCGCTGCAGAAGAGGGTAAAACTCGCCAAGATTATGGCCGTGATGCGTTCATTGATAAAATTTGGCAATGGAAAGCGGAATCAGGAGGCAACATTACCAATCAGATGCGCCGTCTCGGTAACTCTGTCGATTGGGAACGTGAACGCTTCACCATGGATGATGGGCTTTCCAATGCAGTAAAAGAAGTCTTTGTTCGCTTATACAACGAGAACCTGATCTACCGCGGTAAGCGTCTTGTTAACTGGGATCCTAAACTGCGTACCGCAATTTCTGATCTGGAAGTCGAAAACCGCGAATCGAAAGGGTCAATGTGGCATATCCGCTATCCGCTTGCTGATGGGGTTAAGACGGCTGACGGTAAAGATTACATTATCGTCGCCACGACGCGTCCAGAAACGCTACTGGGGGATACCGGTGTTGCCGTTAACCCTGAAGATCCCCGTTATGCTGACCTCATTGGCAAAGAATTGGTCCTGCCCCTCATCAACCGCCGTATCCCTATTCTTGGTGATGAACACGCAGACATGACCAAAGGGACGGGTTGCGTAAAAATTACGCCGGCGCATGACTTCAATGACTATGAAGTGGGACGTCGCCATAAATTACCAATGATCAATATCTTGACCTTTGATGGCGATATTCGCCAACAGGCACAAGTTTTCGATACTAACGGTGAAGAATCTGACGCTTACTCGAGTGAAATACCTGCCGCCTTTGCAGGGCTAGAGCGTTTTTCCGCCCGTAAAGCCATTGTTGCAGCGGTAGAAGAGTTAGGATTATTAGAAGAAATTAAGCCACACGACTTAACCGTTCCCTACGGTGACCGTGGAGGCGTTGTCATTGAACCTATGCTGACTGACCAATGGTATGTCCGTACAGCGCCACTGGCTAAAGTCGCGGTGGAAGCAGTGGAAAATGGCGATATCCAGTTCGTCCCGAAACAGTACGAAAATATGTACTACTCATGGATGCGCGATATTCAAGATTGGTGTATCTCTCGTCAGCTATGGTGGGGACATCGTATCCCAGCGTGGTACGACGAAAATGGCCAAGTCTATGTTGGACGCAACGAAGAAGAAGTCCGTCGCGAGCATAATCTTGCTGACAATGTGGTGCTGAACCAAGATGAAGACGTCCTCGATACTTGGTTCTCGTCCGGGCTGTGGACTTTCTCAACATTAGGTTGGCCGGAAAATACTGACGCGCTTCGGACTTTCCACCCGACCAATGTCATTGTGAGCGGCTTCGACATTATTTTCTTCTGGATTGCTCGTATGATTATGCTAACGATGCACTTCATGAAAGATGAGCAAGGTAAGCCACAAGTTCCCTTTAAAACGGTCTACATGACTGGCCTGATCCGTGATGAAGAAGGCCAAAAAATGTCGAAGTCTAAAGGGAATGTTATCGATCCTTTAGATATGGTGGACGGGATTTCGCTTGAAGCGCTGCTTGAGAAGCGTACCGGTAATATGATGCAGCCTCAATTGGCTGAGAAAATCCGTAAACGTACTGAAAAGCAATTCCCGAATGGTATTGAACCATCAGGAACGGATGCCCTACGCTTCACCTTAGCGGCACTCGCTTCAACAGGTCGTGACATCAACTGGGATATGAAACGGCTCGAAGGCTATCGTAACTTCTGTAATAAGTTATGGAATGCCAGCCGCTTTGTACTGATGAACACAGAAGAGCAAGATTGTGGCTTCCAAGGCGGCGAGCAAGTCCTCTCTCTTGCCGATCGCTGGATCCGCAGTGAGTTTAACCGTACAGTAAAAGCTTACCGCGAAGCCTTAGATACTTACCGTTTCGATATCGCTGCAAACTTGCTGTACGATTTCACTTGGAACCAATTCTGTGACTGGTATTTAGAGTTAACCAAACCTGTCATGAACAATGGCAGTGAAGCAGAGCTACGCGGTACTCGCAACACCTTAGTCACCGTACTGGAAGCCTTACTACGCTTGGCTCACCCGATCATTCCATTTATCACGGAAACCATCTGGCAACGTGTCAAGGTGCTGAAAGGCATTACTGACGATACGCTGATGCTGCAAGCCTTCCCAGAATGGTCTGCTGAGAAAGAAGATGCCCAAGCGCAGAGCGATATTGAGTGGACCAAGCAAGCTATTATTGCGGTACGTAACATCCGTGCTGAAATGAATATCTCGCCAAGTAAGCCGCTGGAGTTATTGTTACGTGGTGCAACCTCTGAAGTGGAACGTCGCGTTTCGGCGAACTTAACCTTCCTGAAGCGTCTAGCGAAGCTGGAAACCATCACACTGCTTACTGCGGAAGAGAAAGCACCCGTCTCTGTCACGAAACTGGTAGAAGGCGCTGAGCTCCTTATCCCAATGGCGGGCTTAATCAACAAAGAGGTTGAATTAGAGCGTCTGGCAAAAGAGTTAGGTAAGGTTGATATCGAGATCGAAAAGATCGCGACTAAGCTTGGCAACGAAGGGTTTGTCGCCCGAGCGCCTGAGGCTGTTGTAGCGAAAGAGCGTGAACGTCTTACCGACTTGGAACACTCTAAAGCAAAAATTATCGAGCAACAGGGCGTGATCGCCGCACTTTAAACGATAATTTATAAATAGATAGCCGGGCACCGTCCCGGCTTTTCTTTGCTCGCCAGCGATGTTACAGAGGCTAATGTATGGACCTTCGCAAACTCATCATTGATCACTACCCTGCCCTCACCCCTGAACTCCAGCGAGCTGCAGCTTTCGTGCTGGAGAATATCAATGATGTCGCGTTGATCTCAATGCGGACCATTGCCCACAATGCTGATCTTAAGCCCGCAACCCTTTCGCGATTGGCTAAAAAATTGGGTTATGAGGGTTGGGAAGCGTTAAAAGCGGAATTTATCTACTCGTTAAAATTAACGCGTAGCAGTTATGCAAGCCGAGCAGTACGCTTACAGCAGAACTTGCAACAAGAGTCAGCCTATGACGCCGTATTCTCGACCTTGAGCCATTCGTTAGAAGATACGCAATCGTTGAATCAAGACTCTTTACAGCGGGCGGTGACATTATTGGACGACGCCCAACAAGTTTATGTCTGCGGCTTTCGTGCAAGTTTCTCGATCGCTTGGTCAATATATTACGTTTATCGGCTCTTTCAACAGCGGGTAACCTTGATCGACAATCTCGCAAACAGCCAGCAAATCTTTACTCGTGAATTAACCGACCAAGATAGTGTGTTACTGGTAAGTTTCTCACCTTACTCACGAGAAACGCTACAGATCCTAGAGACTGCCCAGCAGGTAGGGGCTAAAATTGTCGCCATCACAGACTCCCCCTCCTCACCTTTGGCGCAAGTGGCCGACTGTACCCTACTCTTTTCGATCGACAGTGCTTCATTCTTTCCTTCTGTGGTCTCTGGTATGGCGATTGCCGAGGCGCTGCTCGCAAGCTTAGTCGCTAAACATGGTGAACCCGCTGTGCAGAGTATTGAAAAGTCTGAAAAATATCTGTTTGATTCGGGGAGTTATATCGCTAACCGTTAGCGCCAATTCATCCCATAAAACAAGAGAAATGATACAACCGTTTCATTTCTCTTGTATCCTATTTTATCTTCTGACAGGATGATTGTTCTCCTACTTCTCTTGGTAAATTAACGAAGCCCATGAGCCATATTATCCATCGTCAGCTAGCGGTTACGCCTCCTATTGCAACACATTCAGAAGGGGTTTACTTTTTTGACCAATCCGGTAAACGCTATCTTGATGCCTGCGGGGGAGCCGCCGTCTCAAGTCTTGGTCATCGCCACCCCAAAGTGATACAAGCGTTACATCATCAAATCGATACCTTGGCCTATGCCCATACGGGATTTTTTACCAACGAAGCCGTCGAGCAGTTAGCCGACCAATTGATCGCTACCGCACCTGGTGATCTCAACCACGTTTATTTTGTTTCTGGGGGTTCTGAAGCGGTTGAAACCGCCTTAAAACTCGCGCGCCAATATTGGGTTGAACGTGGGCAAACTCAGCGAACACAATTTATCGCTCGAAAGCAAAGTTACCATGGGAATACCTTAGGGGCTTTGGCCGTCGGCGGTAACGAATGGCGACGAGCACCTTTTTCCCCTTTATTGATGGATGTTATCCGTGTTTCTTCCTGCAATGCCTATCGAGATAAGCAGCAAGATGAAACAGTAGAAGAGTATACCTCGCGGCTGATCGATGAGCTCGAAGCAGCGATTATCGCGGCAGGACCCGAGACGATTATTGGTTTCTGTGCCGAAACGGTCAGTGGAGCCACAACTGGTGCGGTACCACCGACATCAGGTTATTTCTCTGCAGTAAGAGCGCTCTGTGATAAATATGACATCCTCTATATCGCCGATGAAGTGATGTGCGGTATGGGTCGTACGGGAACCTTGCATGCATTCGAGCAGGAGTCAGTGGTTCCTGACATTGTCACGGTCGCAAAAGGTCTTGGTGGCGGTTATCAGCCTATTGGCGCTGTACTGGTTCGCGAGCCTATTATCGATGCTATTCGATCAGGTAGTGGTAACTTTCAACATGGACATACCTATATTTGCCATCCCACTGCAGCAGCGGCGGCACTCGCTGTGCAGCAGGTTATTCAACAAGATGGCTTATTAACTCGAGTGCAACAACAGGGACGCTATTTACTGACGCAATTAGAACAGAAAATCGGCGTGTTAGAGTTCGTTGGGGATACACGCGGTCGAGGCCTGTTCGCAGGTATTGAGCTGGTGAAGGATAAACAAACGAAACAGCCTTTTGATGCTGGACTTTCTCTTCATGCACAAATAAAACGCGCCTGTTTTGCTGAAGGGTTAATGGTTTACCCAATGGGAGGCACCATCGATGGGCGTGAGGGTGATCATATCCTGCTCGCTCCCCCATTTATTGTCTCGACGCAGCAGATTGATTTTATCGTTGAAACCCTTAAGAACGTGATTGTTGAGGTTACCGAGAAAGCCTCTTGCCGACGTTAAAAATTACTCTGTAGCATTGTTATGGTGCAGCCTAATCAGGTTGCACCATTCAATGGCAAAGACATAGGTACTTTTACCGGCAAACTTATTAGTAGCGTTTTCATGTTTATCTGATGTGAATTTTTCCTGAACGCTAGGCTTCCCCCTCTTCCTCTTGGGCCTTAAGACTATTCAGCCTCAATAGATATGTGAGATTGATCACGGTATGGGATCAATCTGGCACAGCTTTTGCTTCTTTAATATTAAGAAAAATCTCATCTTTAAGGAAAGCACTCATGTTTAAAACCGTAAGAAAAGCCAGCCTTGGACTTGCTCTACTCTCGACGCTCTTTAGCGCAACAGTGCTCGCCAAAGAGACATTGTCAGTAGGTGTCGATACCGCATTTGTGCCTTTTGAGTTTAAGCAGGGTAATAAATATGTCGGTTTTGATGTCGACCTTTGGGATGCTATCGCAAAAAAAATGGGCGTCGATTACCGCTTACAACCGATGGACTTTTCTGGATTAATTCCAGGCTTACAGTCACGTAACCTTGATGTGGCGATGGCAGGGATCACGATTACGCCAGTGCGTGCACAAGCGGTTGATTTTAGTGCGCCGTACTACGACGCCGATTTATTAATGGCGGTGAAAAGCAGTGCAACCGGTATTACGAAATTCAGTGACTTAGCAGGTAAAAAAGTCGGCCTTAAACAAGGTACCGCTGCAGCGACTTACATGAAAGCCAATGTTAAAGCCGACTATGTTGAATTCCCTAACATTGATAACGCTTATCTTGATCTGCAAGCAGGTAATATTGATGCTGTAGTACATGACTCTCCTAATGTCATGTACTACATCAAAGTCTCCGGTAATGGCAAAATCAAAGCAGCCGGTGAGAGCGACAGTGTATTACCACAACAATATGGCTTCGCCCTGCAGAAAAACAGTCCTTATACCCAACAAGTCAACAAAGCGCTCGCCGCGTTAAAAGCTGACGGTACTTACGCCAAAATTTATAAAAAATGGTTTGATAAAGCGCCGAAGTAGTTTTGTTGGCCAGCTTGGCTGGCCAACCTTTTTCGTTTTTCTCGACGGATAACCTCTATGAATTTCGATTTCACCTATGTGTGGCAAGCAATCCCGATTCTTTTACAGGGTCTGAAGCTAACACTTTTTATTTCGCTCGTTGGATTATTCGGCGGTTTTATCATTGGATTAATCGCTGGGGTTGCCCGAGCATTGGGTGGGCGTATAAGTAAAACGCTCTCGCTGATATTTGTCGAACTGATTCGCGGTACCCCAATTATGGTGCAAGTTATGTTTATATACTTTGCACTGCCACTGTTAATTCCTGTCAGAATCGAACCTATCACCGCTGCAGTCGTGACCATTATGATTAATTCTGGTGCTTATATCGCAGAAATTACTCGTGGGGCTATTCTTTCAATTAACAAGGGCTTTAAAGAAGCCGGTCTAGCGATGGGACTCTCTTCGAGAGCTACCCTTTGGCACATTATTATGCCTTTGGCACTTCGTCGAATGATCCCGGCACTAGGTAACCAATGGATTATCAGTATCAAAGATACTTCGCTTTTCATTGTTATTGGTGTGGCAGAGCTCACTCGTGAAGGCCAAGAAATTATCGCTGGAAACTTCCGAGCCTTAGAGGTTTGGACAGCCGTTGCCGCTCTTTATCTCGTGGTTACCCTCTGTTTAAGCTTTTTATTAAAAATCCTAGAGAAAAGGATGCATATTTTATGAATATGGTGGAATTTCAAAATGTCTCTAAACACTTTGGTAAAACCGAAGTCCTCCATGACATTAATTTACGCATCGATAGTGGAGAAGTTGTCGTCATCATTGGTCCCTCTGGGTCAGGAAAATCAACATTATTACGCTGTATTAATAAGCTTGAAGATATCAGTTCCGGTAACCTGATCGTCGCCGGTATGCATATGACCGATCCGCATCTGAACGAAAGTGATATTCGTCGTGAAGCGGGGATGGTCTTTCAGCAATTTCATCTTTTTCCACATCTTACGGCATTGGAAAATGTAATGTTTGGTCCATGTCGCGTTAGAAAGAGTAGTAAAGCGGATGCAAGAAAATTAGGCCTAGAACTCCTTGAACGCGTTGGACTCGCGAGCCGAGCGAATCACTACCCATCCGAACTATCGGGAGGGCAGCAGCAACGTGTTGCTATTGCCCGAGCCTTAGCAATCAAACCCAAAATGATGTTATTCGACGAGCCCACCTCAGCCTTGGACCCTGAATTGCGCCATGAAGTCCTTCAAGTGATGCGCTCGCTGGCTCAAGAAGGCATGACAATGGTGATTGTGACGCACGAGATTGGTTTTGCGCGTGAAGTGGCTTCAAGACTTATTTTTATTGATGCAGGGACCATTGCAGAAGACGGTACACCCCAGCAATTGCTGACTGAAGGCCAAGGTTGTGAACGATTACAAACTTTTTTACGCCATGTATCCTAAGGTAAGACGAGGATGAATTTCTTAACTATTACAGGATCGCCTCAGGAAATCGGTACACAACTCGGCAGAGCAGGACAGCAAGGTTGGCACCATATTTTAGTGCACACGCCCTTATGGCAAAGCGTGGTAGCAAAACAAAATAGTCCTGAACTCAACGAGTTGGCTAGATATGTCGAGCTGACGTTTCCAGATATTTGGCAAGAACTACAAGGATTAGCCGTCGGGCTCAACGCTCCTTTTAAACAAGTCTTTGCGTGGAATTGCCGAGGAGATTTGTTCAGTTCAACCTCTGACGGCTGTACTTCTCTCGCAGGTTGGACTGAAGCAGGGGAGCTGATACTTGCTCATAATGAAGATGGCTTACCTGAACTTTACGACAGTAGTTTTCTGGTTAATGTCATCCCAACCCAAGGCGTAGAGTTTTTCAGTTTTGCTTATCCTGGTTCGCTTTGTGGTCACACCTTTTCGGTAAATCGTTACGGCATCGTCAATATCGTTAATAATATTCGAGCTCATGAAAGGCCACAGGGTTTACCACGCCAAGTCCTCGCGAGGGCGGCGCTCAACGCAACATCCCTTGACAACGCTATTGCTATCTTACGCGAATCACCACGCTCAGGAGCCTTCCACCATACGTTAGCGCAAGCCGGTGACCCGCGGATTATTAGTCTGGAGGCAACAGGGACTAATTGTAGTGTTGAAGAAGTAGAACGCGTGTTGGGTCATGCTAACCATCTTATTCATCCTGCACTTAGCAAGATTGCTCAGAAGATAACGGATAGCTCCGCCGCTCGACAATCTCGCATTGACCAACAGCTCTCGGAGCGGAACTTCCTCTCGAAGCAGTTGATGCTGACCTTCCTTTCTGATCAATATGACAAAACGTTGCCTATCTACCGGCAATCGCCGCAGGATCCAGACCAAGAAAATACCCTTGCGACGGCTATTTTCATTCTTTCCGCTGTGCAGGTGCACTGTGAGGTCTACCGAAAAGATCGTATAAATACGGAGAATCGTTACACTATAAACACGGACATCCACTGTGAAAGCGCAGCTCAGGATCAGGCGAGCTAATCAGCTGTGCTTCAGCGCGTCCAATAGCCTCTACTCGAGCGGAGATATCAAACTCGGCAATTTGCTGGGCTAAGTGAAGGTAGTCCTGATAATGACGTGCTTCAGAGCGCAGTAGTGAGGTATAAAACTTCGCTAACTCCGGGTCTAAATGGGGAGCCAATGCGGCGAAACGCTCACAAGATCTCGCTTCAATATAGGCACCACAAATGAGTTTATCCACCAGCGTCATTGGCTCATGAGTGGTCACTTCACGCATCAGTGATTTTGCATAGCGACTGGCAGTCATCTTTTTATAGGCGATTCCACGCTGCTGCATAATTTCCCAGACCTGATAAAAGTGATGTAGTTCTTCTTTAATCAATAACATCATTTTTTCCACCAGCTCCCCTGCCCAGGCAAAATCAGTCGCGGTGGTGACAGGGCGACTTAACCCCTTATGCGCACGGATAAAATCGGGATCAGGTATTTCACGGTATACAAACGCCTCATAAGGCTTAAGCCACTCGAGGATCGCTTCACCACTGGGTTTATCGGCAACATATTTACGAATAAGCCAGGTAGCAGTCAGCGCCGCTTTCAATTCACAGACTAAATGATCCGTTAGCAGTAGCGGGAGATTCTCCGGCTTTCGCGCTTCATTAATCCAAGCATCGGGGGTCTGGCAGTGAAGGAAGTGTTGGATAGGTTGCAGTAGAGTTTGGGTGTTCATAGCATCTTGTTAAGAGAGAAAAACACAGCAGACTTTGCTGCTGTGTATGAGATATTAATGACGAACACCGTTATCGTCTTCATCGATATCGTCATCTTCGTCGTCTTGCGCGTCCGGATCTTCAAAGTAAGTGCCCCACCCGTCATAATCAACATTATGCTTACCGGCAATAGCGACAAGTTGTACGACTTGCGCATCGATCAGTTCAGGATTGAGAGCGGATTCGCTAATGATATCTACGCACATCACGGTGGTACCGTCTTCAAGTTCTAACTCTTCCGGCTCAGTCACTTCATAACCCGCTTTGAAGGCATCGACGGCTGCTTTTTCAAGCGCATCAAAGCTATCGCAAGAAAAATGATGTTCAATGGTGTAAAGCGCATCTGGATCGCTGCCGTCTTCCAGTAACTCTTCGATAATTGCTAACGTTTCTTCACGTTGCTCGGCTAATAATTCTTCACTGGACATACAAAACCTCTTTCGCTTCACACTGGAATAATACGGCTATTTTCCCACACACCGCGCGTCGGCACTACTCCCTAAACCAATAATCATCGAAATAAGTTGAAAGTGAATTCTTAGTCATATAAATTGAATATCAATTCAATATTAGGGAGTGCGTCATGTCTTCACTGTACCAGCGGTCGATTCTACGATTACTCGATTGTTCCCAGCAAGAGTTAACCCATCTTCTCACCCTTGCCGCCGACTTAAAACGTACAAAAAAACAGGGAACCGAGCAGCGTTATCTCGAAGGTAAAAATATCGCGCTGATATTCGAAAAAGACTCGACGCGTACTCGCTGCTCTTTTGAAGTCGCTGCCTATGATCAAGGTGCTGGCGTAACCTATTTAGGGGCAAGCGGCAGCCAAATTGGACATAAAGAATCCATTAAAGATTCGGCACGAGTGCTGGGCAGAATGTATGACGGTATTCAGTATCGTGGCTATGGTCAATCTATCGTGGAAACCTTGGCGAACTATGCACAAGTTCCAGTCTGGAATGGCTTAACCACCGAGTTTCACCCAACACAGTTGTTAGCAGATTTGCTTACCATGCAGGAACATCTGCCTGATACGCCGTGGAATAAGATTAAACTGGCTTATCTTGGTGATGCACAAAACAATATGGGCAATACCTTATTAGAAGCTGCAGCTCTGACAGGGTTACAACTAGTGATGGTTGCCCCGCAAGCCTGCTGGCCGGCAGCCGAATTAGTGGCGGAGTGTCAAACACTGGCTGCACAGCATGGCGGCTCAATCACCTTAACGGAGAATGTGCCGGAAGGGGTTCACGGGGCTGACTTCCTTTATACCGATGTCTGGGTGTCGATGGGCGAACCGAAAGAAGTGTGGGAAGAGCGTATAGCGCTATTACGCGATTACCAAGTCAATCAACAGGTGATCACCGCAACAGGAAATCCGCAGGTCAAGTTCCTACACTGCCTCCCCGCCTTCCATGATACCGAGACCGTTGTAGGCAAACAGATTGCAGAACAGTACGATCTACCGCAAGGTATCGAAGTTACGGATGATGTTTTTGAATCAGCACACAGTATCGTCTTCGATCAAGCGGAAAACCGTATGCACAGTATCAAAGCATTAATGGTGGCAACCTTAAGCGATCAAGTCTAATGACCTATCCTGAGTAAGAATGGCCTCGTTAACGGGGCGGTTCTTACTCCTGTAAAATAGTCTCCTCCTTTCTTCAAATCTTTATAATATCGAATCAGCCATCGACCTTAGTGAGTCGTTTCATCAACCTATTATTTGTCGATAAGCTAAGTTGCCGTGATTAAAGTTACCCGCTTCTCGAGTGCCGATTCGATTAGCCTTAAGACGAAAGAAAAATTAAAGATTAGCTATTTTCCAACCTCGCCTCCCTGCGTATAATACCGAGTATTCCGCTTAGAGAACTTTGTTATGCTAACTACGATTCGAACCCATCACATGCTAAACCTGCCAGTTGGCGGGAAGACATGCCGTGGTTTTCTAAGCCCCATTATTCAGAAGAAAAGCTCCTATAATAGGGGCTTTTTTTTTGCCATTAATATCAGTTGAGGATCTCTTCCGTGGCAAATCCCTTATATGGAAAACATATCGTTTCAATCAATGACTTCAGCCGTAACGAATTGGAGCTAGTTTTAGACACAGCAGCCGATTTAAAAGCCAATCCTCAGCCTGAGCAATTGAAGCATAAAGTGATTGGAAGCTGTTTTTTTGAAGCCTCAACCCGTACACGGCTCTCTTTTGAGACAGCCATCCAGCGGTTAGGCGCTTCAGCTGTGGGCTTTGCCGATGGCGGGAATACCTCTTTAGGTAAGAAAGGTGAGACACTTGCCGACACCATCTCGGTAATAAGTCAGTATGTGGATGCTATCGTAATGCGTCATCCACAGGAAGGCGCTGCGCGGCTTGCGACCGAGTTTTCGGGTAATATCCCCATCTTAAATGCCGGTGATGGCGCCAACCAGCACCCGACACAGACCCTATTAGATCTTTTTACCATTCAAGAGACCCAACAGAACCTTGATAATCTGCATATTGCGATGGTAGGCGATTTAAAATATGGCCGAACCGTCCACTCTTTGGCGCAAGCCCTATCGAAGTTTTCAGGTAATCATTTCTATTTTATCTCCCCTAGTGCCCTCGCTATGCCGACGTACATTACTGATATGTTGGACGAAAGTGGTTGCCCTTGGTCACAGCATGACAGCATCGAAGAAATTATCCCCAAAGTGGATATTCTTTACATGACACGAGTTCAGAAAGAACGTTTGGATCCCTCTGAATACGCTAATGTGAAAGCACAATTTATTTTGCGAGCTTCACATCTCATCGCCGCAAAACCGAATATGAAAGTGCTTCACCCGCTTCCCCGTGTGGATGAAATCGCGACAGATGTCGATGAAACCCCCCATGCATGGTACTTCCAACAAGCAGGAAATGGGATTTATGCTCGGCAAGCACTATTGTCTTTGGTCTTAAATAAAACGCTGACAGGAGAGGCATCATGAATCAGGATAAATTACAGGTTGAAGCAATTAATAACGGGAGCGTGATCGACCATATTCCTGCTCGGCTTGGCTTTCGCCTGCTAACCTTATTTCGGCTTACCGAAACCGATCAGCGAGTCACCATTGGCCTAAATCTCCCTTCTGGTGCAGGCCGTACTAAAGATCTGATCAAGATTGAAAACACCTTCCTCACTGCAGATCAAATTAACCAATTAGCGATCTACGCCCCCAATGCCACGATCAACAATATTGAGAATTTTAAAGTCGTGGCTAAGTTACGTCCCACTTTGCCAGATGAAATTCGCACAGTGTTGGTCTGTCCTAATGCTAACTGTATTAGCCATAATGAACCGGTGAACTCACGTTTTGCAGTTAAGACGCGACGCAATGACCTATATCTACGCTGTCATTATTGCGAAAAAGAATTTTCCCGTCAGGCGGTCATTGGACACTGGTAATCAACAGCCTGCTCCCTATAATGAAACTTCCGCTATTCGTTATCGTCATGAGGAAAAAGTATGTCACGTGAAATTAATACCCAACATGCACCTGCTGCAATTGGCCCTTATGTGCAAGCAGTGGATCTGGGTCAGCTTGTTCTGACATCAGGTCAAATTCCAGTTGATCCTAAAACGGGTGAGGTTCCTGCTGAAATTGCAGCACAGACTCGCCAATCGTTGGATAACGTCAAAGCGATTATCGAACAAGCAGGATTGAGCGTAAAAAATATCGTTAAGACAACTGTATTCGTTAAAGACCTCAACGACTTTGCGACCATTAATGCAGCTTACGAGCAATTTTTCACTGAACACGAGGCACCTTTCCCTGCCCGTTCTTGTGTAGAAGTTGCTCGTTTACCTAAAGATGTCGGTATCGAAATCGAAGCTATCGCATTACGTAATTAATGAAATCTGGGCGGAGGTGTTGTTAGGGCCTCTGCCACAGCAGTTTTGTGCCAAACCCCAACTGGTTATCGGTCATTTTTAACCGATTAATCCGTAACTGCCATAGCGGTGCCGATTTCTTTTTGGCAATGGGAAAACGTTGTTGATACGCCTCGAGTCCCCGTTGGCCCAGTTCCCCCTCAGCCAGAGCGATAACACCTTGGAACTGAACGCCTTGTAGCTGGGAAACCGACTCGGTTTGTGCGCTTACCGTACCGACCACCGACGGGGAAGCGACCATTAAACGGCCATGCTGGGTACTCGGTTCAGTCATTAGCCAAAAACTGACCGTTTCGTTATCTAATGCATAGAAGCAGTTAGCCGCCCAACACTCATCGCCATGTTGTGTACATAGCGTCAGTACATGCTGGCCAGCTAAGTAATTTAGGCAGTGAGCTAATTCATCCACAAGGATCTCCTGACAATGCATGCAGACAGGGCCGTAAAACAGGCCAACTGCCAGTGGTATTTGTATCTGATTCAAACCGCGAGTGGGACACTCTATACCGGTATTACTACCGATGTGACTCGCCGTTTGACGGAGCACAGCAATGGCCACGGTGCAAAAGCGTTACGCGGCCGAGGCCCGCTAACGGTTGTTTATCAAAGCCCGGCTGGCGATCGTGCAAGCGCACTACGTCTAGAATACCGAGTAAAGCAACTCAGTCGCTTAAAAAAATTGGTGATCGTAAGGCAGCAGCCGTCCGATATTAATGATTGGTTAATTCAGTCAGCTCAACATTAGGTAAGGTCAAGACTGCTTGGTATTGAGCCGCATCTTGCTCTTCAAGCGGATAAATTACGATCTCTTGTTCACCCAAGCTATCCAAAACTAGCCCTGAGGCAGAGATAAAACCCTGATTACGTAGCCAAGGCACTGCTTGATAGCCTACCACCGCGCGGTAGCTAAACTCATTTAAGCTATCTAGCCCTTCAAATAGTAAGTCCTTTGCTAGTGAAGTCGAACTGTACTGGGGGTCTATAACCGCTGCACTTATAACGACCCAATGGAGGTCTTCGCCGTTCACTTGAATCGGACTGAAAGCTTGGTAGCCTAGCACTTTCCCTTCATCGTCGGTTGCCACTACACCCAGTGTAATAAATCCCGCCTCGCGGAGTGCTTGAATACGCTCCGCTAAATGTGGGTCTTTAGCACCATGTCGAACAAGCGTATCAATCCCTGCTGCGTCGAGACCAATTTCAGTACGAAGAAGCATAGTTTTTCCTCTGCAAAGCGTGAAAATGTTGGCAAGGGGTAAAAAGAAGGGATTGGACAGACTTCGATTTACCTTGATGAAAGTCAGCATAGCACACTCCATCTCATCTCGGTAACTGGACAGAATAGGCTTATGTCGATGAAAAAATCTGCGTCACATCAATATGCCTTAGCCTTAGTTCGCACAAACTGCGAGTCATTTTCATTGGTAATGCGTAAAGTGTAAGCATGTCAGCCCCTTTATACGAAGGTATCCTATGTCTGAAAATCGCCCATTCAAGCTATCGGTGTTAGATCTCGCCCCCATTCCGCAATCCTGTATTGCAAGAGATGCTTTCAAACGATCCTTAGCCTTAGCGCGCTTCGCAGAGCAAGCGGGATACCATCGTTATTGGTTAGCCGAACATCACAACATGCCAGGGATTGCTAGCGCAGCAACAAGTGTTCTCATCGGTTATTTAGCCGCTAACACTCGCCATTTACGCTTAGGTTCTGGCGGGGTAATGCTGCCCAATCACGCGCCCTTAGTGATAGCTGAACAGTTCGGGACCTTGGAATCTCTCTACCCGGGAAGAATCGATTTAGGAATTGGTCGCGCCCCGGGTAGCGACCCTACCACCATGCAGGCTTTGCGTCGTCACAGTACGCCACAGATGGAGGAGCGTTTTCCAGCAGACGTTCAGCAATTAATTACTTGGTTTGATGCTCAACAAGATAACACTTTCACGGTCCAACCCGTACCAGGGGTTGGATTAAATATCCCTATCTGGCTGTTGGGATCCAGCATGTACAGTGCGCAACTCGCGGCAAAGTTAGGACTTCCCTTCGCTTTCGCCTCGCACTTCGCCCCGGACGTCATCAGTCAAGCGATCGAGCTTTACCGTAACGAGTTCGTTCCGTCTGCCCGATTATCGCAACCTTATGTGATGATAGGGGTAAATATTATCGCGGCAGAAAGTCGGGCGCGGGCCCGCTTCCTCTTTACCTCACAACAGCAGCAATTTATTAACTTACGTCGTGGGGTGCCGGGAAAACTTCCTGAACCGGTAGAAACTATGGATAAAATTTGGACTCCTGCCGAGAGGTTTGGTGTGGAGCGAGCATTGAGCCTCTCCTTAGTCGGTGATCTTGCAGGAGTGACTCATGGATTACGCGCTATCCAGCAGCAGTATCAAGTCGATGAAGTAATGGTTAATGGTCAGATCTACGATAATGATGCGCGGATATATTCTTACCAACTCGCAATGGAAGCGCACCAGGCTATTCATTCACTTTCAGCATAAAAAAAGGGAGCCAATTGGCTCCCTTACTCATTCTAACAGCGTTAATTAACGGCGTGATTCTTCACGGCGTCCACGATGACCTTCACCGCGGTTACCTTCGTTACGGTTTCCGCCGCCAAAACGACGTCCACCTTCACGACCACCACGGCCAGCACCATCACGGTTACCGCCGTCACGACCGCCACGCCCACGGCGAGGTTCGCCTGGTTGCGCATCACCCATTAACTGCATGTTCATCGGTTTGTTCAGGATACGGGTTTTAGTGAAGTGTTGTAATACTTCGCCCGGCATACCTTTTGGTAACTCGATCGTTGAGTGACCATCAAACAATTTGATGTTACCGATGTAACGGCTGCTGATATCACCTTCGTTAGCGATAGCACCAACGATATGACGAACTTCAACGCCATCATTGCGGCCAACTTCGATGCGGTACAGCTGCATATCACCCACATCACGACGCTCACGACGTGGACGATCTTCACGATTACCACGACGGTCATCACCACGACGCTCGTCACGACGATCATCACGCTCGCGGAATTCACGACGTGGAGGACGTGGTGCTTCAGCAGGAACGATTAATGAACGCTCACCTTGAGCCATTTTCAGCAGGGCTGCAGCCAGTGTTTCCATATCAAGATCTTCTTGAGGAGACAGCTTAGTCAACAGGCCACGGTAGAGGTCAAGATCACTACTTTCCAGCTGCTGTTGAACACGCGCAGCAAATTTCTCTTGGCGACGAGTGCTTAACAATTCTGCATTAGGAAGTTCAACTTCAGGAATCGTTAGCTTCATTGTACGTTCGATATTACGCAGCAAACGGCGCTCACGGTTTTCAACAAACAGTAAAGCACGGCCTGCGCGTCCTGCACGACCAGTACGGCCAATACGGTGAACGTAAGATTCTGCATCTAATGGGATGTCGTAGTTAACAACTAAGCTAATACGCTCAACGTCTAATCCACGCGCCGCAACATCGGTCGCGATCAGGATATCAAGACGGCCATCTTTTAAACGCTCGAGGGTTTGCTCACGTAACGCTTGGTTCATGTCGCCGTTTAAGGCTGCGCTGTTGTACCCATTACGTTCTAAGGTTTCAGCCACTTCTAAGGT
>Ga0157363_1002162_pt1 | contig 17110 bp, 16 predicted proteins | sample AttsexASBM1_FD_111477 | JGI IMG/M metagenome (GOLD analysis project Ga0157363, IMG submission 111477) | Fungus gardens microbial communities from leaf cutter ant in Ribeirão Preto, State of São Paulo, Brazil - Atta sexdens ASBM1 | ecosystem: Host-associated > Fungi > Mycelium > Unclassified ... | reverse complement strand
ATTACCGTATATCGATATAAAACATCTCTTATACAGCATTAGCTCCGTAATGGATGCTGGGATCTATATAGCTTATTGTACCACATGCATTGTGTTGGACTACAGAAACGCGCATCTTTCGATTACACGAGCACGTTAAAATCAACATTGCGTGTAATTTACACATCTCGTAGTTTAATTTTTATTTTTTACGATTTACATCGATCGTAAAAGTATATCTATTATAATTTAAAAAATCATGAGATTACATAAACCGCTGAAAATCTCAAATACCGAGAACTTTATTCAAATTTACGTCTCTAGAAACGTTTATCGCGGAGAAAGCCAGCCCTTATGGAAGGAATAGAGGAGAATCCGGTCGGGGTAGATCATCGAACGGCAGGTAATCGATAGCCTGCAACAAATCGGAATAACGTATACACACTTGGGATATATTACATACATATGCGTCTGTAAGAAATGAAAAAAAGCTCTCGCGTGTGAAAACTATGCAGAATAATCAACAGGCTAATTATATGAAGAAGAGTCGGCGGATATGATGATCGCGCGTCGCTTTGACGAGCTTCCCTCTCGAGTCGTATCTACGATCGAAGATACAGCCGAAACGGTTGCGGCAGCGGCGGCGGAGGCGGTGGCAGTGGCAGCGATGGCGATGGCGATGGCGAGGGTCGTCTCGACAAGGGGATAGGGGTCGTCGATGTCTGGTGTGAGAGGAAAGTGCGGTAGGAAGGGCGAATAGAGCAGAGGGAACGTGAGGAAGAGACGGAAGGGAGATCGTCGGGAGGGTGTATGAATCGTTGTTGTGGAGAGAACGGGCGGATGGACGGACGGACGCAAACGCGGACGAAATCAGCTCGGGCGATCGATACGATAAATGGATGCGTGCGATTGGTAGCCGGGAAAATCGATGACGGACACAGGGGGGCATACCCTACCTCTACCCTCTACCTTCTACCTCTCTAGCCAGCCGCGGCGACGGGCGAAAGCCGGCGTGCCGCGCCGCGCCGCGCCGCGCCTCGCCGCACGCCGCGCGGAGGAGTAGAGGATGGAGCAAAGACCGAAATATCGATTTTTAGGCCCCTACGCGGCGGTTCGTTCGATGCTCGTATCTGCCCCCTACCCCCGTACGTCCTGTCCGCGCCAAGCGCCTTTCAAAACACCGACGACGCGCGCGAGCTACACCGCGCTCGTTCACGCAGCCTCGACGTTGCCGTCAACCGTTGTCCTCTTCTCCTTGTTGCCCTCCTTGTAATTCAGATTTATCGTCGCGTAAAATTGCGCGATTCCAATTGGACTGGAGTTACGAGTGGATCATTACCGGTGCGCCGATGTTCTCAGGTAAATCGCGGCAGCGGCGAAGATGACGTCTGACCGGAGAGAGAAAGAGAGAGAAAGAGTGGGAGAGAGAGAGAGAGAAGGGAAGGAGGGAAAGAGTGAGGGTGCTCGACGCGACGTGCATTCTCTTCCCCGTGGATGATTTACGAGCCATACGAGCGCTCGTCAATGCGATCATAATTAACGCGCGGTGTCATCTGCAAGTGTTCTCGCGGTGTGATTGAATATTCGAGGTAAAAGAGGTATACGCGCGCAAAATCGGCAGCAATCGGCGGGAATTTAAGGAAGGCAGAGATATTATTGAATAAACACACGCGAGTAAATTTGTGGCAAAGAACAGTGGAAGTCTAGGTGGGAATATGATTAATATAGCTGAGAATTGCAAAGAAACGGCGAGAGTGATACCTTGACGCGGGCAAGTTGTCATTTATTGGCCTGCATTGATCTATATACGGGCGGCGACAGCGGACGAGCGGATTGGATTAAACGTGACCAAGGAAACACTTGACACCTCGCGTGTGCAGGTGATCGTCTGTAACGATCCCGCGTCGAGTTCCAGGATAATATCGTATGTCGTAAATACTCGATCGATTTACAAGGACAAATCGCTTTGGGGACTTTCGATCGTCTTGTAATTCTTTTCGGATCGGAGCAACGCGGATGATTGATACGATTGCACTTGTACAATAATAAAGGATCAAGTGGAATGAATGAAGATTCAAGAAGATCCATTCGCTGGATCGCGAGATCGTGACTTCATGGCGAGGCGAGGGGCGACGCGACGTGTAGCTTCTTCCGAATCTTTCCCGGCCGCCTTTGCAGATGACTATCCGCAATCGCTAAAATCACTAATCGCTAGATCGATAGTGATACGGATAAAAATGCGACACCGATGGAGAGAAATCGGTGCTATGATATCCCGCCGAACTATACAATTTGATCGGTTTATTATTATATATATTGTTTTATATATATCATGACGAGATCACGCTACGCAATGCGGGCTCGTTGTAAATTCTACGGGTGCAATTGTTTCTTTTCTTAAATTAAATGCATCGCGATCACACGTAGAATACACAATATATATATATATATATATATATATATATATATATGAGATAATAAAATTAAATTGTTGATGCGCAAAGTACGACGCGGACAATATTATATTTTTGAATTTTAAATTATTTAATAATAGCCTTATAATAAGCCTGATAATCGCTTTTGTCTGATACAGAAAAGATGGCCATCGCCGCCTCGGAGAATTATCAGCTCAAATGGCATAGCTACGGAGCGCATCTGCACAGCTCCGTCGCGACTCTGCTCCACTCAGAATCCTTCGCGGACGTTTTACTGGCAACGTCCTGCGGGCGGCACGTGGCGGCCCATCGATTCGTCCTCGCGGCCTGCTCGTCTTACCTCAGTCACATTTTTCAAACATGCCATTTCGGCGCCAACACCAACGCTCCGATAATCGTGGTCGGTAATCAAAATCTTTCTCTCTTGTACAAACTTATTAGCGTTATTAATATTTTCTTTTCGTGTAGTTCTTCTCAAACCTCTTGTCAAATAGATTCGGAACAACATGTAGATGTTGAATAACGGAATGACATACGTTATTTCATGCCGTAGGTGTTGCCTACGGAGATAGGATACCGCACGTTAAAAATCCTGATACAGTACATGTACAGTGGCGAAGCCACTGTGACCAACGATCAGCTGGAAGGAGTCCTCAAAGCCGGCGACATACTACGTGTACGTGGACTGTGGAGATCAAATACCGGCAGCAGCAAGAAGGAAAACATACAATCGAATAATCAGAAAATCGAACGTGACAAGCGGGAAACGTCACAGCTGACCGGACAAATACAAAAGATCAAACTAGTACAACCGACCGCGGAGAAGGTAATCGAGAATGTACAGCAGGCAGCCACGACTTGTCAAAATAATATACAGCCCGCAAAATCGGTTGAGAGGAAGAGCACAGAGAAAATCGAGGATAAGACCAATGAATCTGAGACTAAGAAAGTCTCGGAGGAGAAGAATAATGAGCAGAGCAAAAACAAGGAAAACCTTGAGACAAACGGCAAAAAGAAGAAAACCGTTAACAGTGATGTCGAATCGAATAAGTCCAAGAGCGAAGGTGGTGAAAACGTGAGCTAGGTTTTTTAAGGTTTAGCAATAATGCAATAAAGAGAAACACTCGTTTACTAACGAAAAGCCTAACATTCTTTTTATTTTTTAGACTGAATTAAACTTGGAGTTGTTAGTAAAGGACGAGCCGATCGATTGGGAAGAAACGATCGACCCGTCGGAATCACTCACGATAGACCATGAAATCGATATCAAACCAGTGCGTAAAGCTACCATAGGCAATTGGTGCTTTTTTTTTAATATAATAAAATTTAAGATAATAACGTTTGCTCTATTGTTGTCGCAGGAGATCGTACATAGCGCGGATGAGGATGGAGATATGGAGGAGGAAGAATATACCCCACTGACATGCGATATGTGCAGTCAAACGTTTAACAGACCGTCGGATTGGGTGAGACATATAGAATTTACGCACGCTGACATGACTGAAAATCGGAGAAAGAAACGAAAGGTACTTTGTCACGAATTCTTTACGTATGTATACGCACACGAAAGATTGTAAAACGAAGAAAATGCGGCGGTTTCAGGACGATATAAACGACGACAGCAAGGACTTTCCCCCTCTGAAGTGTGATCTATGTGGCAACATGTATTCCACGCCGCAAGAGTGGGTGCGTCACATACAGACGGAACATACGGAGGAGCAGTTGGCCTTGATGAACAATTCGGCGCCCCCTAAGCCGAAAAGGGTTCACAATCACCAAAAGTTATGCAACATATGTCAAAAAGAATTCCCGAGTCATGCTTCGATGGTCATCCATCAAAGAACGCATACGGGCGAAAAGCCTTTTCTTTGCTCTTACTGTAAAAAAGGCTTCAACGTAAAGAGCAACTTGCTGAGGCATTTAAGGACACTGCATGACAAATACGTACATCCTAGCTTATACGGAAGTAATGGTAGCACGAACGCTTAAAGACCCTTCACATTTCTTTCCGACTATATATGTATGTGTATGTGTGCGTGTGTGCGTATATACAATATATGTATATATATATATATATATATATATAATATGTGTGTGTCTGTATATACACACGTGTGTGTATGTATTATCTGCATGGCGTCTCAGTGTGGAGAGACCATACAGTATCTTATGTATATTCAATATTATGACTACGTAGACTGAACATGTATCTATACGTATAAAATGGATGCCAAATCAGAGCACGACATGACGATAAACGAGTCAAGATCTGTGTGAATCTCCACCAAAGAAAACATAACTGAGCGCATTTTAAAAATTGCATATTGGAGAGAAATCTATACAAACTATTTTTTCTAAAGAGTAGTTGTGTCGCATTCTTTATATATAATAATCTTCTTTTTAATATAGAAAATAATAGAATTCCTCTCTCGTTAAACTGTCGATTGAGTTGAAACAAGAAAGCAATATCAGGGTCTTAATACCAAAGAGGCTGATTAATATTGCCAAAATGTGTCATTTAAATATTTTAAACCTCCTTTTTTTTCTCCTTTTAATATAATGCACACACAACACACGCACACACACATATATATATACATATATATATATATATATATATATATATATGTGTGTATTTAAAGAGTTAAGATTTTTGTTCAAGAGCAAAGAGAGGACAAATAATGAATGATTCTAATATTTATAGATATCTCTGTCGAGGAGTGCTTGTGTGTAAAATATAATTCTATAGTATAAATCAATATATTTAATAATTACTTATCAACTTAATTACTTAGAGTAATTATAGGATAAATCCAAATTGTATAAGATTTAACTGTATACTATTTCTAGGCTATTCCATCCATGATAGCCCTCTTATTCCTTCAGCTCGTAAGTTAATTATGTATTTTTATATTAAAGTAGCGTATACACACAAACATATAAGAAATAAGATATTTGCATTAAGCAAAATTTGAAATTTCGGTCTAGGCTAGGATATAAGAATAACATATAACATTCAAAATTTATCAAATTTTTTGAAAATATATTGAGTTCTTCTTACATATAAAAAAAAAGAACAATGCGATATTATCAAAATATTGTCACAGTTTCTGAAACATTAATAATGTGAATATTGATTAAGAGGATGACACCATTTTGCTATACTAATCATTGTGTCACTCTACTATAAATTTTAGTGTCAATTCTGCATTGCGCTAGCACTGTGACGAGCCAAATAACTTTTAAATGTAAAATTAAAATATATTACCTTAAAAGTGTTTTTAACTTCGCCTTACTTGTACCTCAATATCAAATAACGAAAAACGGAATATTTAATTTTCTGGATCAGTAAAATACATGTATAGTATCATCTCCTTGTAATTATGTCAAGCCAATTAATAATTTCTTTTCTATTGAAATAAATATAACAATGTCGAATGTTAATAGGACAAAATTTTCCAAAGAAGTAATAACGTAATACAGTGCTGTTAACAATTCAATGTATATAAATTCTATTTCTGTCGTTATTTTTAGTTTTCTTCTTCATCGTCGATTTTGGGTGCTAGGTAATACCTGATGTGTCCAATATCGCCAATTTTATATTCACATACTAGAGGCACGTCGTCTGACATGGATAATTGAACTTGATTGCAAAGAGGGCCAGCTTTAACAAAACAATTCAAATAACGGCAAGAAAATGTTAATTTTACTGGTTCCTGCATATTAACTATTACTGCTTCCTCTTCCTTATCAGCATCTGCAGTCTGTGCTAATTTGATGTTAGCTGCAAAAGAAATAAAAGCAGCTTGTAAGTCTTGCACTATTCAACTGCATGTACAGGATGTCTCTGTGCAAATTAATATTTCCGCCTTATTTTATAACAAATATTCTGTATAACATTATTTATAAACATCGTAGTGTTTTTCAACTCCTTTAATTAAATCCATATATAAATACATCTACAAAACTTGGTCTATTATTACAATTTCATTTAGTGTTCAAATATCTCCCCATGAGTACATCTTGTATGGAAGTAAAAACAAACAAGAAAAAGTAAAATATGACAAGATTAGAAAAATTTTCAATATACTTTCAATTAACGACTGATGGTTGAAACTCTGCAATTAGCTTCAATCTATTGTTGGACTTAGAAAATCGCAGCATTGAAAAAAATGTCGAATTCCTTTATACTTTAATAACGTAAGTAGAGAAAAACAAATTACATGCTATATATTGATATAGGAATGTAGTCAATTAGGCATTAATTAGAGATCAGAATAGTTATGGAAGTAATGGGATAGCATGCTAATTATAAGTGTTAGGCATGAGAACGAAGGTTCCCAAGTTTTAATACAGTCGGTACTGAAACTTAAAATTGCGGTATTAAAGCTTAAAATTGTTCTGTCTCCTGATTAGACATTTATCTTGTGTGCGTATATGTACATTGATATTTACCTGAACCATAATCACCAGACGCGCTGAATTTTATACCTTCTTTGGAACATGCGAAAGTTATAGATTCTCCAAATTGGCTCAAATCCCTACATATACGGGTAAATTCTGCAGTGGGCATTTTTACAACGCACGAGTATGAAGTCTCCTGTAAAGCAATTACTTGATGAATGATAACTGTGTAGACTTTCTACAATAAGTCATTATCTAAGCTTTAGATAAGCATATAATATCATAAGCAATTTATCAATCATAGTCAAGTGTTCTTTTCATATTTAATTATGATTGATCAATTTTTTATAGTTTAAGGCTGATATTATATTTGTTGTATGATAAAAAATTTTTCAAACATGTTAAGTGGCTGAAGGACAGAAAGATTTGAGAAAATATTTCTGTCTTGTAACTAATCAACAGGTTTGAAAAGTTCTAAAACAACTTGTTCCAAAACAACGAATTGACAAAAAAACGATGATGTAATATTAGTCTGACTTGAAGCTTAGATCAGAGCTGTCCAAGATCGGATGTTTTTTTGTTTCAAATGAAATCAAAACTGGAATTCACACCTCTTACTGTTCGTATTCCTTACTTCATTGCTGTTTAGTCATAGTGCGCGATGCTCGGTTTCATGGATGACATTAGACTAAAATCGCTAATAGTTATTGACCTGTGTGTCTTTCAATGTGTTTAAAATTCTGTTACTCTAATATTATAAGATATTATTATTCATAATATATTTAACTATAAAAATATAAATAACAGAATACTTTTAAACTTAGTGAGGCACAGGTCAAAAATTTTTAATAATGTCAAACTAATATCGTCCCTGAGACCAATGGTCACATGCTGACAAAACAGCAATGAAGTAAGAAATAGGAATGATAATAGATGTGAATACCGGCATATTTCGATTTCAAACCAAAAAACACTGACCTTGGACAGCTCTGGCTTAGGTAATGACTTATTGTACAAAGCTCATTAATATCTACTCTATTAATTTAACATAAGTAAACCTCACAGGTATACCCAAATGTTCTTGATCCATATTAATCAGTTTCATCTCATATTCGGCTAACTTCTCCTTGTTGGGCGATTCGAATATAAAAACGACCGACTCAGGATTGTCCCATGCTCTGAGGGTTACCGTGTCTTCTGCACCAGCGCATCGCAATATCTTTGACATACTAGAAGCAGGTTTCATGATTGATTATTGTTATACAAAGTGCATTAATTATTATAACAATTTTCTAATTCTAGTTCTTTTGTTCCTTTTGTATGCATTTCTCAAAAATTGCACATACATTTATTTTACTTCATATAGCAAAAGACATAAAGCAAAAGCAGCCAAAAGAAACACAAGTATCATCTCTTTGTTCAAAATACAACCATTCGGCGCATAACCTTTAAATTATTATGTCTGTGCTCACCAACTAATGCTCATCCCCATTGATAAATTTCGATCGCAACGATACTTGTCGAAGCCATCGCTCCTGAGATTCAACGAGACGAGAGAAACGTGTGCGTTGTCCATCGCCTGGACCTGAATGCCCGAGTCAGAGCATTCGAAAGTCGCCTCGGTTAGAAGATCCTTTACCGCATCCAACACCTTCTTCAGGATCGCGCTTTGTACCAAACGTGCCTCGAACATTGTGTCAATTCTTTTAGACTAACACTATAAATTCAGCGTCCTCCAGTGATCCCACGATAAAAAATGCAGCTGTGTGAAAAATAGTCCGAAGAAACAACTACACTCATTTAACTCGTTGTGGCTTCTTTGGAAATTTGGACTGTTTGGAGGACTGTTACCCGCGCTTTTATCAGGCGTTCGTTTTAAGCGGAAATAGATGGCATTCTTGAGTCATAAGTTATGGCTTTTGCCAGAGAGAAACCTGAGCATAGACTTATGTGTGGTCTACAATGGGCAGTAACAGTAGTTGAGGAATAGGCGTAAAAATCGATCAATCATAGTTGATTTATTTTTCTTACATTCAACTATGATTGGTCGATTTCTGGACGCCTACTCCTTAATCCACTACTGCTACTGCCCATTGTAGATCATGCATAAGATAGACGGAGCATTCATATAAGAGAAGCTGAAGACTTGATAGAAAGAGAAAGAAATAATCTCTTCTTTTCTAGTAATGAATTGATCGCTATGGCAAGCTGGGAAATGGTCGAGAGCAACGAAGATAGATGAGAGCCTTATACATAATCTACAATGGATGCTCCATTTATTTTACAAGTTTTTCTGACTCTGAGAGAGGTCATGCCGGTTTTTTTTCTGTTGTCGTCGAAATCGCTCGTACATTATTGCTAGTACATCTATTTTCAATTTGAGAATTACGTGATTACATACATTTTCTGACACTATCGATAAAATTGTATCGAAAGTAGTACTGATTCGTCTCTGTACTAAATCTTCAGGTAGTCGATTCTGTATCTTCAAACAAGGTGAAAATTACAAAAGCAAGCTGACTATTTATATATAGAAGAATTATAAGCTAGTGCAATAATTTCCGCGGCGGAAGTGGCGCGATAGCCAATCAATGTCTCGCTTGCTCGGAAGTAATAGATATATAATTTCCACCGCGCGACAAAAGTTGAACTCAATCCTTTTGCCATGCGGCGGAAGTAATATTACATCATTTCTAGAAGTTTTGTATGGAACATAGAATTTGCAGAAACCATAAGGTCGGATTCACGCCTTGACGGAAAAACGAAAAGCGGAAAAGCGGAAGCCAATCAGAATTCGCGCAAAGACAGAAGCAAAGGGTATGGTCAACGCGATGCTGCAAACGCTTTGAAGCGTTTTTTAATTGGTCAGTTTATAAAATTCTTTCTTCTAATTGGTCCATCAAATGCTTCAAAGCTAGACTTTGACTACAGCCAAAGACAAGCAAAATATACCACTTACTATTACTGCGAGTTTCGATTGGTTTCCGCTTTTCCGCTTTCCACTTTTCCGTTAAAGTGTGAACCCGGCCTAAGAGTTAGGACATCGAATGATGTTTTTTGATTGGTTTCGCCTAAAGACTCTAGAAATAAAAATCCGACCAAAGTCTCCAATCTCATTGGTCAAAAAGGATATGACGCGACCAATTGTTGTGTTGATACTTCCTTCCAAGAGCAGCATAATTTAAATATAACGAAAAATAAAGGAAAACTTTCAATTTACTTATTAATAATTAAATTTTATTATGACATATAATAGCGTGTTCGGATTCCCAGTATCCCCAAGTGTCATCCTTGTTTAACTTTTGGTAAATAACAAGGTGCAGTGATATATGGGTGGCACTCTGGTTGGAATCTGAACATAACCATGATTGGAATAGGGATTCATATAGTCTGTAATCTATTTTTTGTTAATTAAACTGTGCTAATTAAACTCCTTAATTAAACTGTGTTAGAACTCTTTCTCGGTTTTGACAAATATCAAATTATCAAACATCTACTTGTTTTCTTTTTCACTTTAAGTTTATAGTCACCGAAAACCGATCTATGGATTCAGTGATTCAGTCATGACTATTTTGAATGATTCCGATAGCGAGGATGAATTACCGCCGGGATGGGAAGAGAGAACAACGTTAGATGGAAACGTTTATTACGTGAAGTAATCAATATGAAGTTTGCATGTTTCATGATACAAAAAGATTAATTGAAATAGGCGAGTGTATTCTCATGACATACCATGTTGCAGTCACTATACGAAAGGCACGCAGTGGACGCATCCTAGAACTGGCCGTAAAAAGATTGTCAACGGAGGTTACGTTTGATTTTTTCATTTCACTTTTATTATATGCTACGTATAATTAAAAAAATAAGGAATAGAGAACAGAGAATAAGAATTTCAACCTATCAAAAACTATGTATTTCGTAGTATTTGCATAGGATGCTTTCCAGCAAGACACAGATGACACAGTGTAATATAGTGAATCATTATATTCTTGTTGTTTGCTAATGTTAAACGAAGAGAGCTTTACAGCAAGAGATACAAATTGACATGAGAATCCCATACATAGGAAATATACTAGTTATATGAGTCTGAGGAAGATTCTCAATCAACAACTCAACCTTAAATCATTTCTTCTCTTTCCACTTTATTCTACCATTTATCATTATATTATTCATTTTTATTCATTTAGTTTTCTTACGCTCAACCAGATTCTTCAAACCCCATAGGAATAAATAGAGATTTATATAAAATTCCCTTTCATCCCTATTTCATCTTTAAAGATCTATTAGGATTTATTATCTCTCTTTTTTTTTTATTATCATTCATCAATATCCATATATATTTAGAGATCCTGTCCTTGTGTGATAATCATTAAGAAACAGACAGAATGACTCTTGAGTCAATTTATGCCTCTGCTGAAAAACTCCCAAAGATGACATGATCATTGGATCACATTGTGTCACTTGCTGGAAAATATCGATAGATTTTTATAAAGCCCATGGCACATACAAAAGTTGCTTTCCATTTGCACACAAGTAAACTGAGTCTGAAGTGAGCTGAGTATTTCATACTCAGATTAATGACATCATTATTTGCTTACTTTGGTAAAAAGTTATCAGGACAACACAGGTTCGAATCTCACTTGTAAAGTGAGTTTATGAGACTCACTAAAGCGCATGGTCTCAATCTTACAGATTATAGAAAAAATCATATAAATTTCACTTATCAGAATGCAAAAGGAACGCACATTCAACTGAGTCGATGACGTTACAAGTGAGATTATCTGAAAATCGATGTAAATGGAAGGAACAACTAAAAACTTAAGGCAATAAGACGTAAGCAACAAGGAAATCGCAACATTGAATTCACTACTGGTCTTATGGTCTCTACTATGATTGACAATTTGCTTACTGCTTATCTGCCTTATGTTTTTGTGTATGCTATAAGCTTGAGTTGAAATTTTTATTGTCAGTTCCCTGTTCTTTTGATTGTGCTCAGCCTCTTACATTAAAAGATTTTATCAATATATTAATTTATTGATCACTTTATATTAGACAAAATTGATATTAAAATAAAAAAAGAGAACTTGTTAAATTATTAAAAGTGTTAAAAATTAACTGTTAGAATTAAAAGTAAAAATTAAATTAAAAAAATTAAATAGATTTACCACCTGGATGGGAGAGATGTATATCAGATGACGGTAAAGTTTTATATATCGACCATACAAATCGTACAACAACTTACACTGATCCACGATTAGCATTTGCTACTGAATACAGAGAGATGTCTCAAATAATACGACAAAGATTCGATGGAAGTAGTACTGCCTTGGCAGTATTACATGGCCGAGATCTGCGTAACAAAGTCGCTCTTATTACAGGAGCTAATACAGGCATTGGTAAGTGAGAATAATTATAGTTATAACATTATTGTACAATTTTACTAATTAGACAAAACTTTCTATAGGATTTGAAACAGCTAGATCATTAGCCTTGCATGGTTGTAATGTAATATTAGCTTGTAGAGATATGGAAAAGGCTAATGACGCTATAAGACGTATTCAGCAAGAGAAAGATACTGCAAATTGTGTAGCTTTAGAAATGGATTTATCATCATTGAGCAGTGTACGTGAAGCTGCTGAACAATTTAAGCAGAGATTTAAGTAAATTTTTTAGTAGTTATAACAGTAGTTATAATTATTTTGATATATTATATATTGTTTATATGAAATTTTCTAATTTTTCAGATCTCTGGACATTCTTATATTAAATGCAGGCGTGTTTGGACTACCTTATCAACTTACAAAAGATGGTTATGAGACAACGTTTCAAGTTAATCACTTGTCACAATTTTATTTGACTCTTCTATTGAAACAGACTATACAGAGTTCTAACAATCCTAGAATCGTAGTAGTTTCCAGTGAATCACATAGGCAACTTCTTGATATTTGTCCTGTAATAATGTCATTTATATTGAGAATTTTTGTAATCAGATATATTTTTGATATAGATTTTCATCAATACGAACTGTAGAAGATCTTCACCAGTCAACTTTGTCTGTACCAGCATACAAATATTGGGCAATGGCAGCATACAATGAATCAAAGCTCTGTAATATATTATTCGTGCAAGAACTGGCATGCCAATGGCCCTCCATAGGCGTATTTGCTTGTCATCCCGGTAACCTAGTGTTTACATCTTTATCGCGTCAATGGTGGTTGTACCGATTATTGTTTGCCTTAGCACGACCATTCACAAAATCATTGGTATGATATAAATCTCCTAATTCATTTGAAGCACTATAGATTTAAATTTTGAAGAGTATAGATACTCTTTAAAATAATACAAAGAGGATTGACCGTTTAGTTTTATCTCCTCAATATTTAATATGTAAATGAATTTATATGATAAATCTTATTTAGTTGCATTTTCTAATACTTCGTTATATTATTGTGTACTTTTAATTTATGTTCATATTATGAAGAATAGATAAAATAATAATCGAATTATATAAAATATTCCAGCAACAAGCAGCGAGCACTGTTATATTCTGCGCTACTGCTCCTGAATTAGAGGGTGTAACAGGTAGCTATTTTAACAACTGTTGCCATTGCCAACCGTCGAATGCTGCACTGGATTCTGCATTAGCTGCACAGTTGTGGACTCTCAGCCAGGATATGATAACAGATGTATTAAAGAGAAATAATTAAATATAAGAATTATTATCATCTCAAGTTGTCATTTAAGACAACTGACACAATCCTTATGATATCACTCACATCGATCTATTTCTAGTAATTTTTCACTGCTTCATCAATGAAGTTATATTATTTTAAATTCTACCATAATTACCATTGCTTAGTCCAATATGGCGCTCTAAAGCTGTCACATGACGTGATAACGTTTTCTTCATATAAGAACTGTGCTTACGAATTAATAGTCTACAGACTAGTAGTTTGTACATATAAAAAAACATGGACTTCTTAGAGAATTGGACTTATATGTTTAATTAAAATGTTATTATATGAAAATCTACTTCTCTCTCTCTCTCTTTCTTTTTCACACACACTCTCATGAATTAAACGATATTGTTCTTCATAATATCCCATTCAATTTTTCTATTACATTTAATTTATGCAGTTTACTTATTGTTAGCATATTTCGGGGGTCTCGTAAAAAAGTCTCTTTTATCATGTAATAATCTTACTTAGAGATCGTCTAAGTTCACGTCTTTCTGCTAATGAACAACGTTTAACCAGCCAGTCGACTGATCCAATTAATCAAATTGTGATTTGTCATGTGGAAGCAGACACTAAAAGCCAGGCACTAAAAACTATAGTATGTTTTCCTCCAATGGTATATAGGATATTCTAAATGGAATTATATTTTTTTCTAAAAACAGGAAATAAACTTGATACTACTTTTAATTATAAATTAGTATAATAATTTTCACATTAAAGATACTGAGAATTTGAAATACCGATGATCTACTTCTGCAAAATTATAGATTGTTAAATCTCAAAAGCAAAGTTTAAACGAGAAATATTATTTAATATTTTATGTAAGAAATATTTTAATATGCTTATGTAATGTGTACGAGAAATTTAAGTTTCATCGACATATAAAAATTAAATAAATACACATACTTGCAGCTCTATACATAAATTACATTATAATACTTTATTATCTTTAAATTTGTTTCTATTACTTTCTATTACTGATATAACTATTTTGCTAGATAAATCCATTAGTATCAATTAATGTTAGATTAATTGATTATTGAAAATTGAAAGAATAAAGTTTGCATAAAACATGCAATTTTTTGTCAAAATACAAAAATATTATTTTAAACGGATTTGAAATTTATAAAAATACATAAATCAAAGAAAAAGTAAGAGCTAGATAAATGAAACTGTTAATGTTTATCCCGATTGCGTCAATAAGCACTTTTACTTGCAGGAAGTAATCGCAGTATGTTGCACAGCCGAATCCAATACTTGCTGGATTCAAACATGCGACTCTCATATCCGTCGGGCTTCCCTAACATCCGCTCAAATACGAGGATGCAATCGATGGAACTGTAGAAGCACGATTCGAAGCATAGCAAATTAAAGTTGTGAACTATAGGTGCATTATGTTTTTTTAAATATACGAATATATATATTAAATATACGTAATATACGAATATAATAATTGAATTGAGTCGGTGTAAGGAATGGGAAGGGATTGAGAATCAAATGCCGAGATTAGTACGTCATCCTTTTTCTTTTTCGTCCTAGTGAACATTGTCGAGAATTATCCATTAAAAGAAAGAAAGTATGCCTTGAGATGAGAAGAATAAAAAAAGGAAATTAGAAGAACATTAAAAAAATCTGAATTGCTCACAATTCTCAAAGTAACAATTTTAGACCTCGATAAGATTTCTTTATTTAGCTGCAAGAACGAAAAAGCATCAATTGTTCAATAAAAATATTTGTATATAACGTAAAACGAAAAAAAAAAAGATTTTTGCGAAATATATGTTATCTATCAGCAAGTTTGAATTACGTAATATTATCGAAAAAAATTAAAAAAAAAATGGCGACTTCATTGATTCACTGACTTCGATATATGTTGTAGAAATAACATTATATTTCTGCTATATATAATTTAAATAATATCCCCCCTGCCTAGGAACGTTCAACTTTTCACGCGAAGCGAAGTTTACCCCACCTCCTCTCTTGTCTAGGAGAAATACTGTTAAAATATGATACTTTGTGTTCAAAAATTGCGTTCATAAATTGCTATTCATAAAAATTGTTTTGTTTATAACTTTTTTAATAAATAACAAGCGATGGAAAATATCAATGACTTTGATTTCCTTGAGAATTTGTGTTTTTAAAATAGAAAATTTGTATACGTATTAAAAAATTCTCTGTTTTGAAAACACAAATTCTCTGCTCTAAAAACTTATATAAGAAAATAATGCATTTTTAACCCTATCTATACACATTCTTTTTTTCTACCCTTGATGTACATACTCGAGATATCTCATATGCTATCCATATTTATTATCGTAATTTCCGTATTTCATAAAAATGGACATATTTCAATTAATTTTTTTTCAATTAATGGAGAATTGATTAAAGAATAAATCCATAATATAATATGTAAAAGTCGATAGAATTAAGTTCAGAAACAATTCAGAAACACGACAAAAATCTCGATTTAACAAATTACGTTAGGATTTCTGATATGCACACAGTGTGCATAACTATAGGGTTAAAGCAGAGAATTGTTCCATCGAAGCAGAATCGTTTATATTGTCAACTTTATTTATTAATATCTTTTTAACGAAGGATAAGCGACGATTAAAACTTATGGGAAGTCACTCAGAACAACATATACGTCAAGGTCAATGAAATTAGCAAGGTCGCCAATTTTTTAAAGTTTTATTAATGATCATTCAATACGAAGTAATGCAGATTCAGGACAAAACTTTTTTAAGCAAATATATAAAAAAATTCTTAATAAGTATGTCTTTATTGTTTATTGTATAATAACACTATCCGATATGGATTTTAAATCACGAATAGAAACAAGTGATTCTTATAAATTTTTTATTGCTGAAAATGAATCCGTAAATAAAATTGCTCCATCACGTCACATTTTTGAGATATATATATTAGTTCAAAAGAACACAAAAATGTCATTTACTTTTAATATCAATTTTTTCAACAACTTGATGTAACAACTGAACTTCTCAACAACTGAACATAATTTTACAATTTTATCTACGAATTCATTTCCAAAAATTTATAAGAATTACTTGATATCGTTCGTTTAGAAAAATAATTTAAATTTGTCGAACAATATATAATTAACAAAATTTCTTACGATAAACTAAAATATACTGTGCCAGCATGCTTTTCTTCTCTACACATAAAAAAATGTTTTACTGTGGCTCTCAAAATATTTGAAACTCTATTTCCGGTTATACATCATCTTTTGTTGATACATCTCTTTATTTAAATAATAGATCATTCTGCTTAAATAATAGATCAAAGAAAAATTGAAACAAATTCGAGATGTTTATTGTATATATATAATAGTTGAAATAAAATATACTATATCAATATATATTATAACAATATAAACCGTAATAATTTTCAATTTTAAATATTAATTATTTATTATAATTACATTAATTTCTTTTATAGATCATTTTTTCTTTACATAATATTTATAACGATATATAACATCTAGTTTTATGTTTACACTTAACAACACTTAACGCAATATACATTTCTTATTTT
>Ga0157363_1002161_pt1 | contig 17116 bp, 4 predicted proteins | sample AttsexASBM1_FD_111477 | JGI IMG/M metagenome (GOLD analysis project Ga0157363, IMG submission 111477) | Fungus gardens microbial communities from leaf cutter ant in Ribeirão Preto, State of São Paulo, Brazil - Atta sexdens ASBM1 | ecosystem: Host-associated > Fungi > Mycelium > Unclassified ... | reverse complement strand
GTTGAGAACCGTTTACATCGTTGCTTACGATGTATCAAGATGCATCCCTTTCGACAGTTTCGACGGGTATCGCACGTAATTCACTCGGAAGGAAGAGGAGGGAAGGGGGCAATCGATGTTGTTTGACTCTCATAACTTACTCTACTATTGTCGGCATTCCGTTTTGCGTTGCGACTGCCGAAGAGAGAGAGAGAAAGGGGGGGGGAGAGAGAAAGAGAGAGAGAGAGAGAGAGAGAGAGAGAGAGAGAGAGAGATTTCTTCGTTCCTACCGGCAAAACCGATCTGCCTCGTGCCAGGCTCGGTCTTTTCGCCGGCGCAGCAAATAAAGACGTTTATCATTGTCACGTTGCTCGTTGCCCCCACATCGTTCTTGATTATTACGGGTTATGAGCGTCGGTGGGAGGCGCACCATGCTAGTCGATATAAAGGGAGAAAGTGATGACCTTAACGCACGCGTTGGAAAAGCTTCATAAAGTAAATTTCTATGTGTCGCATGTACATCTTATAAGGATTATGGAAGGTTGTATCAAAAAAGATTCCGTTTAAATCGATATTTTGGTATGGACTTCGACTCTCTTCCCTTTTCTCTTTCTTTTTATTTTATTCTTTATGTAGTCGTCTGAGATACTTAAAAATCACGGGCGCAAAAATGAACAGAGTAACTCGTATAGATTACAATGTTAAGCGTCTGATAAATTTGATGTCGGACTTCATTGGAATTTTTCTTTCGTAAGAACGCCTTGAATTTTGCGAGACTTACAGCTCTATTCTCTTAAGGATTTGTGTTGCTGCATGCAAGATACCCTTTTTTTACAAGAATAAGTTTGAGCAATTTATAATCTGTCTCGTTGCTAATAAAGTACAGACACAAAAAATTCGAATAAACTATGTGTTTAAATTCGAAATAGAAAGTTTCACATTTGAAATTAACGTTTATTTGATTGGATACAAAATTTGAATAAATTGTTCAAATATTAAAGAAGATTTAAATAAAGATGGTATATAAAGAATAATACAAAAAAAATGGCTTTTATTATATTTCAAATTTGTATAATCATCCTTTTTTCAATATCAATTGTGATGATTTTAATGATCTTTATAAAGTTAAATTAGTTTAAACGATTATGCCTATGGAAAAAAATTAAAAGTATACATGTGAAAAATCTGAAATAGTAGTGGTGACTAAATAGGAGTTTTAGGATCATTTTAACATACTTAATCGGCTGATTAAATACCCTTAATCACGAAGCAAATTATTTTTAGATTTTATGATTTTTTAAAAAGATTCACTTATATATATATCTTCGAATTATCTTGATATTTTCTTATGTTTCTATTGCGTACATGTGGAGTAACTCGAGATTTGGAGTTTTCATAAGACATAATTAATTGCAAATACGGGAAGAATTCGTGAACGTAGTGACAGAGGAGGAGGAGAACTAAAGACAATGACAAATATTGATAGATAAAAGAAGAGATCGGATCGGACTCATGATGGCTCTGTGTGCGTATGTGAATGTGTATGCATGCGTATGGGTGTGTGTGTGTGTGTGTGTGTGTGTGCAGTTTAATATTAAAGCTTTCGTCTGCCACCCCTCGGAATCTACAGGCTCTCGTCTATATTCTCCCCATTGAACTTGCTCGCGTACTCAATACGCGATTTCCCGGTAAAACTTTTAATTACGAAGACTGGAATTAATATCGCGCTGCGACGATGGCTACGTACAAAATGATCGTTAGACAGATTATAATAAAGCAGGCGTATTCTCGTGCCACCGTCTCGATTATTGATCGTCAGAATAACTATGGCGCTGGTTTGTAAATGTATATATTTCTGATGAAATATATTACGATTCAGAATCATTATATATATAATCATTATATATATATATATATATATAAATTGGATGATCGATTAACAATCTGGATGGCACAATTATATAGCGATTTATCGATTAACCGATATCTTACAATTTTAAATATGTGTATTACAATTAATTTACGTACTTTGAAATATTAACGTACATATTACGTACATATTAAAAATTTACATCTGATCATCAATTAAAAATTAAAAATTTAGTTAGTAAAAAACGTCATTTTTTCTGCTGAAGTATATCATGAATCAAAATTATTGTGTGCATCCATAAACCAATTGATTAATAATCTGTATAGCACAATAATAGCAATTTGTTGTATTTATTAGTAAATAAAATATCTTACAACCTTGAATGTATTACATTTAATTTATATAAATGTATTACAATTAATTATAATTATAATTATTGCATTCATAAACTGAATGATCGATTAATAATTTGGACGGCGCGGCATAATTATAATAGAGATTTGTTGTCCATTAATAAATATTTTACAATCTTGATAATTTGTATTTACAATTAATTACGTAACTTACAGAGTAAAAATTTACATCCGATGTTAGTTGCACGAGAAAAAAAAGAAGAAAAAAAGAAAGAAAGTCAAAGTTTTTATTTTATATTATTAAGGCATTAATGGTGTCTGTGCAGATATCGATTGATAGAATTAAAAGCATTTACGGCGATTACACGAAAGTATCATTTACGCACAACAAAGCAGAAACGTGACATTTGTTAGCCGAATGTAAAGCTCGAATACTGTTACCGTGATTTCACGGAGTTACAGGGGAGAGGCGTGGCTAATTAGATAACTGCGCTAAACTTGACGTATTTTAATAACCGAATTCAACCGAAATTCAATAGAGAGAGACTCCGCACAATAATGAGCACGCTTATAGCGAGGGCGCACATTCGCGTTCCGGTTGATGACGGATCTCGTGCTCACACGCGAGGCAACTAAATTGGCCAAAGTTACTGTGAATTTCACGCCCCGGTGTAAAGCAGCTCGGAAGGAAAATTAAAGAGGATGCGACTGTGTGCTGCCGGGGCGAGGCACGCAAGAAGCGGACGAAGAAAATGTAGCGTTGCAATTTCGCGCTTCGTAAGCTCTCTAGACAGACCACGACGTACTCGCACGACTCGGCGCGGCGCGGCGCGGCGCGGCGCGACGCGACGCGGGCGTCCGGACTCGGCAAAAACCGGTTTAGTAACCGAGGTTTAATTGTCTGTCTTCGAAGGTCTAATAGTTCTCTCTCGCACCTGTCTTAATCAGATAACGAAGAAATTAATTGTAAATCGCGGTACGATTTCTTTCGCGTTTATCACAGACGCGACTGCTACGGAGAAATTAAACGGATGAGATCAACATTAATCAGAACAATAGAATTAATTATTATTCAAGTTACATTATTTATATTGTTAATGGGATTTTGCTACATTGATAAACTTTTTATAGAAATTTAATACTGGAAGTGATTAATTACTTGTTTTGAGTATTAAAAGCATTGTAGTTCAGTGCTTTTAATACTCAAAATAACTAATTAATCACTATCTTTTAGTATTAAATTGAATTCCTGTAAGAAAAGAAGATAATTATGACCAAGAATTGTTAAAGTTCATTAAGTTTTCTGAATATTTATGATACTTGTAAAGTATTAAAATTATCTGTAATTTAACTCGCGATCTTATTAAAAAATGCACACAGAGAGAATTTTACATATATACGAAATAATGTTATAATCAAGATATTTTGTCAGAGTATTTCTCGGAGCATCCTAAGCTCGAGTTTTCCAAATGTTTACGCAGCGCCGAGCAACGCAAAGACAAGATGCGTAAGTATGTATACTTTAAAACGACAACGCTTCTCGCGCAAGTCAGGAACAGACAGACACATCACTATTAAACTCTCTGCCCGAGCTAGACAAAAATGTATATGCGCGCACGGCTTGCTCTTGTTAAGCGTGCAATAGGCAGCCCAGGACGCTTAGTCCGCAAGGGGCAACAAAACACACGGGAACTTCTAGGGAACTTCCGACCGTGGCTTGAAATCTTGTTAAATAATTTAGCTCTTTTGTGTACCCTCCTCCAGCTTCTTCCTCAAGCTTGCTGCATGCCCGGGTTCTCTAAATGTAAAATACGCATGACTAAGCTCTTTATTGTGACTTGATATCCCATTTGCTGAAAGCGCTCTGTTGCAATTGGGATTAATAATCTCTCTCTGTGCTCCCTTTGCTCCTTTGTCTCGTTACGTTGCCGTCGAAAACTATTACGTGACCGAAAAAATCCGTGGCTTTGATAGAGAGGTACTTATAAAAATTTTATGATATAATGGATGCTCTTCATTTACATGACTTCTAACGATGCCTACTTGAGTTAGCTCACATCGATATCTTTGGTACGATAAATAGAAAGCATTTATTATACTCATAAATTGATGTCATATATGATGTAATGTCTCAAGTAACATAAAAGTATCTATAAAATATTTCAGAGCATTTGACATTTTTTAATATCTTTATTATTTTTAATGCGTTTGCTCTTTTTCAAATTGAAAAAGTAATAACATCTGTCTTAAACTGAATATTCGTTATTTATATTTCTTCTAATAGTAAAATTTTACTAGTTAAAGCACGCTTTAAACATTTATAACTGTAAAAAATTTAATATCTTTTTAAAAGAAAATTTTATTAGATTATAAAATTTATATAGATTTTTAGGACATACTATTTCTAGAAAATTGTATTATACTTAATCAATATTTTCAATAGATATTTTGTGGAAATTATGTTACTTGTGCTCCGACAATGACAATTTGATTTCGAATTATTATTGACGTCCTGCGAATTATTATCAGATTCTACTAAATTATTCACTATACTATAATAATAAAAATGTGACATTTAATCTTATCATACCCTTGGAACAGTTAATTTGCTTTATCGTCATATTTCTATAATTATCAAACCGATATCAGACTTTAATATTAAATATCCAAATTATTTTAATTTTATTTTGAAATAATATAAGATCTAGTTATCGTGTTATTTAGGATCATAGAATTCTAAATTAGCGGTCCTCATATTTGCAATCTTATATTAAATAAAAAGACAATTTATTTTTGTATTTTATTGCCCGGCATTAATGTCGGAATTATAATAGTTTTTGTTATAAAAAAAGGCAAATGTTTTAAATTTTGGAATAACACAAGTTTTGATTTTAATTCGCATCTTAAATATCTGTATATATTCTTATGTTTTTTTATTAAATACAGTATTAGAACAGTACCTTTCTAGCATTTGTTATTGTTTATTTTTATTTGTAAAAAAAATTAATTACAAAAAAGCCTTAAAAATTATTTCTTCATTTATTAAATTAATGAATTTTGATTTATTTTATCATGACTTTTTTATGTCTTTATAAAATGCATATAAATGTCAGCACAGCTCGCACAATGAGAAAACAGTACGACTAGAAAAAATGTTTTTTTTTTTCATTTTGTATTTGAGATTTCTACGAGACGCAGGAGAACTCGTGGAAGTCAACCGGGTTAATTGAAGTTCGCGCGAGTTTAGTTGTATTAAAAAAGAGCTTGTCCCGTGAGAGGTAGATGAAGAAAAGGCGACTAGTTTCCACAAGTAACCGCAGAGACAACATAAGGGCCGGCACAAATAAGGGATGAACCGTCTCTCAATGGGAGTTGCATCGCGGCCGCCTCATTGCATTTAAGTATAAAGTTACTAATGGATGTAGCGCGGCTTGCACGGCACAACGCAAACAGCTGGCAGATCCTGGCATAGGCAACGGCAAACATGGTTAGTGAGCGACGATATAACTCGCCTGCTAAAAAGTGGAAAACGACGAGAACCGAACGGCCATCCGTTCACCTCTACGTAATTTCGAACTACTGCGCGATACATCGGCTAATTATGGCGGCATGCGAGCGCCCGGTGGCCGACCGCGGAATTTTATCGTATACTGTTAGCGTTTAATTTCCAGCTAACGGCACGGCGCCAGTCGAACAAACCTTTGGTTGAAAACACACGCGGAATGTACACACTTTGCCTTTTTCGCGTTCCGTTGAAATAGGAATATGAATCATGTCACACATTTCTCTGAGAGAACCACAAGCTTGCTCACAATTAGTACTAGTTTAGATGCTGTTCAAAAATATAACACAGATAAATGAGTATTTTTATACCAAGAAACAGTAAAAAAAATATAGCTGAATGTATTTAGAATCTTTTAAAATTTGAAACTTGAGCATTAATTTATAATTATAAAAAAGCAAAAAATAAAGAAGAAAGTAAAAATGATTCTACGTATAAACATATATCTTAATTTAATGTATATTATCCTTTACTAACTTGTAAGATTAAAGTTCTTTTGGCAAACTTTTGGTCGATAATCTTCTATTCTCTCTCTCTCTCTCTCTCTCTCTCTCTCTCTGTGGACAGTACTGCATTATTGCTTCTCATATGCAGCTTCCACAAAGTTGCGGAAGGAAAGTTCCCTCGAGTAATAGTGGTGGTCGTCTATTAACAATTCCGTATATACACATTTTTGGGTCACGAGTAGCAAGATAGAGACTGGCAACCATTACCTGCGAGTCCGCTCGTTGTGGCGTAAATGCACTAAGAAGCCAGTACGGACGGGCAAAATGAACATCCAAGCCTAAGCTTCATTAAGAACTTACTGAGCCGTCCAATGGCCGTGTTTGTTCACTGAAGTTCCGGCGACGTGGTAAGGGTCTAATACATGTTTACATACGAAACGACGACTTTACTGTCGTTGTACTGCCATTTACATTATCCGACGCGGTGGCCGCTCACATTACGGTGTAAGCCGGCGTTCTTTAAAATTTAATTACACGACCGTGGCCGACTTTGAATGAATCTCTTGCGAACTTCGAGTAGGTGTGGCGCTCTCATTACGGGTCTTAAGAACGCCTAAGAGCTTCCATTATGTAAGATTTTTTAAGTACCAGCAAAGAGAAAGAAAGAGAGATGATGGGAAGGCGGAAGAAAGGGAGATGGAAAAATTAAGTTGCCGCGGTGCTGCTAAGTACGCTTAAGCGTTTGTAGGAAAAAATGAAATAAGAATCACATTTCAATTTTACCCGTAGTTCTTAACAAGCGTCGCGAAGAAGGCCGAGAAAGTCGCGTGACGGACGTGTGCGATAAATTATACTCACATTTCGAAATTCGTGCTCCGCGTAGCGTCGTCGATGACGTCGACGTGGCGCGAACCGAAAGAACGAAACGATTAATGAGAGCTTCGCTTTTGAATCTTTGCACGAGAGCCATGAGAATCACGAAAACGATGCAATCCAATGAAACTATCGTTTACGTATACGTGAACGGTATGTCGATATGCAGTCCCGATTCTATAGAGATACATCGATCACCCTTCTCAGTCTCTCGCGTCATAATTCTGTATTGCTGTCACAAGATGAAAACTTCCTCTGCATTTGGCTCACGTTTGACTTTTCTAAAATTTGATATAAAATTCTTTGATCTTTACATTAAATATATTTAATTAGTTTTATATTTCGATATACTTACGTTGTTAAATATTAAAGAAACAATAGTAATCCAATTTCTTGACTTAGAACTAACATTTTATTATTTTTAATTTCTATGTGTGTCAAAATGTAAATCAATCCATTTTTGCAGTTAGTTTCAAAGTGAACAAGTCCGTAAAGCAAATTGTTTAAACAAAATTATGTTCAGATCTGTATCTAGTTAAATTTTTAAATACTTTAGCGAAACGTTCTTTCCATATACGTTTAAAAAAACATTATTTTCATTTTAATTGTTTTTTTTACTTACTCTTGTATTATTTTAACACTGAAAAGATTGTTAAATATCAATTTAATACAAAATGTACAAATAACACATTACGTTAAATTAATACAAGGATATGTTAAAAATTTTACAAAATTTTTGGTTTTAATACTAATACAAAATAATATAATTAATGTTCTTTGAATTCTTAGAAAAGTTTTCATATTAAAAGTCTTTCTGAGAAAATTTGTTATGTAATTTTTATAAAAATTGGTAGGCTTTAGAGAAGCTTACGGTTCTGATACATAGTAAAAAAATGTGTATTTGTGTTAGAAACAGTCTACACACGTTCTTGTTAACAGTTTGTGTTGAATTTTTTAACATATTCAAATATTAATTTAACATAATGTGATTATGTTATTTAAAGATTTTTTGTGAAATTAATATACAATGTTTTTTTAGTGTCAAAATGACACAATTTATGAGTAAGTGAACAAGTAACACAAAAATAATATGTTTTAAAACGTAAATTCTAAGACAAATGAATAAAATCCGTGTTAATTTAACATATCATAAATGTTAATTTTCTAATAAAAAATATAATGCTTTTATGGTTTGTCGATGTTATCTTTCTTTGTATTTAGTCTCTTACATAATATTTGTGTTACCTTCTAATATATTCATCTTATATAAAATTAACTAAAAAATTTGAGTAGACTGGACATGCTATTTATGTTAAATTCAACACATTTTTTTCTAACTGTATAGATTGCCTCATAAATGTATGAGAATTTGATACTATAGCTAAGCCAGCGAGTATCATTACGAACAATGATTATCTTTCACTTTCAAGCTTTATTTCCAGGTTTTCTTTGTGGAATTTATTGAGATTTTTGCGTTGTGTAAATACCCGCGAGCGCATCCGCAGTGACGTGGTTGAAATTGCTCGATAGCTATCCTCTAAAGGAAATTTTCATGCGCGAAACTCTTTTCCAGTAATTGAGTCAATATTTTCTCTCTGACGTTGAAAAAGTTTTAATCGCCTTGTCTGGTGCACCTGAAATCGATAGAGACAGAGACTCGATTGGCAATATCACAATCGTGCGAGAAAAAAATCTTTAATTTTAATCGTTTTTGAACAGATTTTTAACAAATACTAGATCGGTTTTAATATATTTTTAATATATTACATTTAATATATTTGCAATATATATATTTAACACATTTAAATTTGCCTACAAAGTGAATATACAAAAAATATATCATTTTGATATAATTATTATATATTAATAATATATAAAATAATAGCATACGAGATTATATTAAGCATAATATACAAAACAAAGAAAAAATTTCAAAAAGTATAGAAAGTTGCACCTAGAAATTTTAGAAGTTAATATTATCTCTTAGCTGGTTAAAATAATAATCCTTTTTTTCGACGCCAACAACTTTCTCAATTCACCAACAGACGGCAGACTTTGTAAGCTTAAATACAGTTATGTCATAAACATTCTACGAACCACTACGAAACAAAGTTGACATTACGGACCGATTAAGTTTTAATTTAAATTGGATGCGGCTTATTTTTACATCCGAGTAAACAAGAACCAAGCCCTGTTTAAATCATAGAGGCAAAATGATTCTTTTTTTTTCCCGAAATCTTGGATCAACGATTTTTTTTTTTTTCGTACATGCGTCGACAAGGGATGAGAGACACAAGGAAGTGGTATTACGAAGGGATTAAATTGATCACGATTAATGCTCAGGCGATGCGCCGGCGGGGATTGTAGTGAATGAATCACTGGGAATCGTATACACTGGTATTATGAACAAGGGGTGCATTACATGCTCGTTCGCTACCGCAACGAGCGATCCGAGCAGAAGCGCGCTTGTAAATTTGACCGCAATATATTCGCGGCAATGGTGGAGCAATCACGCGACAGTGTCGCTCGCCTGAACGTAATGAACGATTTAAGTTGGATTCATTGCCGATCCGACTATCGTTTCGTATTAGCGCTTCTTGCTTTGAAAGGGATCGCTATTCAGTTACATTCCGATCGAATCATACTTTATTTCTTCGTTTTATTATATCTATATGTTCTATATATACAATCTTTCCAAAGATCATTGCCTTGTTATTAGATGCATCTTGGATTTTTTTGATGGATTCATTTTGAGTGGTTAAAACGATTTTTATTTTTATTTTTACATATCTAAAATAGAAATTTCTTTTTTGCATATTCTCAATAAAAACACAAGTTTTGATAGCATTCATAAAATATTTACTTGTTTGTAAAATGTACATATTTCTTTAATATGTATATATTTCTTTAATATGTTTTGTTGCATGTTTTGTTAAACCACCTTTATCTATTAGAATTTTAGTATCTATTAGAATTTTGATTATGAAATATGTATAAAGGAAGAAGAAAGGCAAGTGCATCTTGCGCACCTAGGTTGTTTATAGGCTTTGCTCAGAAATCAGAGATATAAGTGCTCACGATACCAATATGTTTTTCATGTTTTTCTTTGCCTCGCGGGGAATGGGCGCGATGATATACTTTTCCGAAAAATGTTCTCCGACATTGTCCAGTCAGTTCATGCATGTGTATATATACAGGAGAGAGTCCGCATTATATATTTATACTCGTAAGCCGAGCGTTTGCTGGATATTTACGACAGATTGTCCGGTTAAGCGGCTTTGCACAGTTCCAATATTCTCGAAAGAGGCTGCTTCCCGACGAAGCTTTCGCTGGCATGCTCGTTTGCTCGCACACGCGACTGGGAGAATATAGTTTTATACGACGTCGTGTACAGTGCATTACCGTTTGCAAAATAAATCGTGCAGTCGATACCGCGGCGTTCCGCCAACTTAGCGATAATAGCCAGTGTTGTAACGACAGCCAACGTAGTCGCGATAGTTTATGGAAACAAAGAGAAATTCCATGGAGAACTGTACTTATTCAAATATGACGATCATTAGTCGTTACTTGAGGCTATTTGTATTTGAGAAGCGTAACATTCAATAATGACATCGATATCGGTATTGTGGATGCAAGTTAGCTTGTATACATAATATGGAAAGGAATGTTGCATTCATTTAACTCTGGAAACGGTCTATTGAATTCATTCAAATAAATTTTTTTGTTAAAAATGTCAAACAATTAACTTATAATGCACCTATAAATTTGGATTGTTCTCATTAAAATAAGTATACATTTATTCTTTTTTATAAAAATTATTCATTTTGATTCCTTGAAATTAATTAGTGCCTTTTAATTAACATAAATTAAATGAAATTATTTTCAGATCTATGCCTAGCAAAATTTTAACAAAATCATTCTCTTCGTACAGACCCAGAGCTCTGAGTCTGTAACCAGCTAATAATTGTATTACAGATTTCGGCTTCAGATTTCAGTTCCGGAGAGTTAAATCAAAATGAATTAAGATGAAAAAATTTTTTTATTAAATAGTCTCCTTAAAATTAATTAAAAAGTAGTGACAGATAATTATTTTAATTACATTTCACCTGACTATACGTAAAATTACAAATTGTAATCATTATCATCAGCTATATAACTAACCAACTTTACCTTAAAGAAACTTGAAATGCTTATTCATCTCTTTGACTTTGTCATTAACTATTTCACTATTACAAAACTAATCATCGATAACGAGACGTAGAAAATGGTAATCTTTGACGTATAAGAAAATGGTAATCTTTGTTGTTTTGATGTGTTTGTTGTAAAACTGAGTAATCGTAATATCTCGCGATATTACGTGAAGAACAACGAATCATTTGTATTCTTTGTTATTACGCATTCATTCTTCATCAAGGGAGGAACACGATAAACGGCAAGAATATGTCGACAACCAGCATTCTAGCGGTTGTTATTAATCCATTCGTTTGTCACAGACGCTTATCTTATACGATTCTCATCTCAGTGTCCCTTCCCCTTCCCCATTTGCGGACATTTCCTCTTCTTTTCGACGCTTACGCGCGGTTATAGCTTTGCCAGTTCGTTCGCGGTGATTACAAAAACATTGCATTTACATCGCAGAGCAATTTTTTTTCTCTAATATCTTGAGCGAGTTTATGAGCACCGTCCGTGTATTTTGTGCGTACCTTTCTTTTGACAATATTTCGCGATTATGCGTATATGTTGATAAACGGTTGAACACGGTTGAAAAATGTGTGTTAAATTTAACATATTTCATGTGTTTCAAACAGTCTATAAAAATTGTGTTATTTATTTTGTTATTTAACACAATGTGAATATTTGTTCATAAATTATATTATTTTAGCACTAAGAAATGTCGAATATCAATTTGATACAAAATATTCAAATATCACAATCACATTATATTGAATTAACTTCGAGTATGTTAAAATTCAACTTCAAAATTTAATAAGAGCTGGTTAATATAATTACAAAATGTTTTCTTACCGATATATTGATATTTTTAGCGATCTCAAAATCAATTTATTAAACAAGGCTGTCGATCAGTTTATTAAAGAAAATAGTACGAGTTTTGTAATGTTAAATATGTGAATCGTTTGGGGAAATCTCGTCTTACATTTTCGTATACCCGCATATGTTACAATCGATTCATATGATCACAAAGGAAATGATTTACTTGACTAAAGGATGGTGAAAAATCGCTCTCGCACAATTTTATTGCTCTCCTTGATACGGTAGAAAGGTTAAAGGAATTAAAGAGAAAGGACACACAGGATTAGAATACGTTTTTCGAGGGGTTAGTGGACATATTTATTTCTCTACCTTTATCTTTGCACGCGGCGCTGGAGATACCGATAGCCGTAGGACGTTCGGAAGCGGTAGACTAGCCGTAATCGATCGGGTCGAGCCAGTGATTAGCGTGTAATCGAATAAGGCCGAGCGATCGTCGATTAGCGATAACCGATAGCCATCCTGTTAGGTAACCGATAAATTGCTGCACACACTCACGTACCAACACTCACGTCGCCCCGGGCTGCTATATAATCTGGATCCCGGATTGAAGGCGGGAGAGAGGTGGGTGGAGAGTGGGGGGAGGGGGAGCGGGAGGGGGGGAGAGGGGGAGAGAAAGGGAGGAGCACCCCCGAAGTTGGGACCCCCTTGGATTCTATGGCGAAGCTGTAGTCGACGTCGAACGTGGCAGCTGCTGCAAGTGCCCCGTTTAATATTCCGCCTAATTCAGCAAATAGCAATGCAATGGGATGCAAGACGATTCAGCAATGAATCGCCTGAATTGTTCTGCTCAACGGTTGCGCATTTACGTTTCGCAAAATACACATCGCCTTTGGCATCAAGATTGATTCTAGGTGTAAATCGTGCGCAAACCAGTCGATTGTATATAATATCCAAACTATGATAATTCAGAAGTTATGTACTTTTCTCTGCAAGAAAATAATATTTCGTTAATAATTACATAAAAAAAAAATAATTTTGCTGAAGTATTTAAAAATTTAGCTAAATATTGAAAATAATTTTGTCGTATAATATCAAAGTAATTATATACAAGTTTTAAGCATAATGAGCAATGTTACAAAAAATTTTGACATTCTAGTAGCCAATTTGAGCGTCCTACATAATTATTTTGATAAATAAAAAAATAATACAATAAATAAATCTTTGTTATTAGAAAGGTGCCTAAGTAACTCCAATACAACGACCAATGTCTAGATTTTTCGCATTATGCTTTATTTATTTTGAAAAAGTTTTCTTTCTCGGACAGTTGATTGCATTTCAATTTAAAATACCTCTCTCTTCTTTTTCTTTTTGTCTTTTTTTCTTTCCGTGTTCTTCGGTAAAGATGTCACTCGAAATTCTATTCGCTACGATGGAATCTTTCTGGAATTCTTCCTGAACCAGCAAAAATCGGTCCACACTTTAATGCTCGCGGATTAACAGAAAATTTATCACGACGATTTATATACGTGCGGTTTAAAGGGTGAATCCGCGAAAAACAGAGGAAAAACAAACACAATGGTTTGGGATACACCCTCTTATTCCTGGTGCGCGTTTCACTATGGAGAAACGTGTAAGAAAACAAGAAACCGACTCGTTCACGCTTCTTCGACGCTCCTCGCAAAAAGGAAGGAAAAGTGCTATCGGGAGACAATTTCAGTTCCTTCTATTTGTCCCTAAGGGACACATAAGAGGGATGATGGTTAAACGTTTCACGTTGACGGTACTCGACACAATCCTCCGCATCCATAAATAAGGTTGCATTATTTTACTAATGTTGCGAATATTATAATTGTAATGTATTATATTATATCGTTATGACAGAATGTGCATTATATATGTATTATATGTTACAAACTTTAATAGTAATATTGCTACTTCTTTATACCGTATAGAAACGGAGATAATTTATATCGCTGAAGGAAACTGAAGGAAAAAAAGCAAGCAAATATTCATTCACAAAAAATTTGAGTCACTGTATCGATACTTTATTGCAGTTTTTTAAATAATATAAATTATTTATATACATATATCGACCTAGTAGCCTATCTCAATGAACTCCTATTTCGATATGCAACTAATAAACATGTAGGGCGCATGACATCGCGGCTCGAAAAAATTCACTTGTAAATTCACGTCGCGAGGCAATGGCGGGTCGAGGCCGCACGCTGTAATTCCGCCTCATTGTTTCTCAAGTACGACGCCGGCGGCAGCCGATGGAAATTTACTTTTTTCCTAGCCCCTTTCACCCTCTATCTTTATCGCTCTTCTTTTAAACTCTTTATCTTCCACGCTTTCGTCGCTTTGTACAGGGGCGAATCTACGTAGATAGAAGCTACTACTGGAATTAGAGCTTCACATTGTCGATATGTTAATATTTGAAATTTATATATATTAACTGAAAAATAAAGTAAAGCATGTGTGTACTGTTTGTTTCGGACATGTGCAATTTCGAGAAAACTCAAATTTTTTATTTTAATTTTCTAAAGGGAAGTGTGATATTTGTAAAACGCTTCAGTATAAAATATAGCTAGTTACAACTTCGATGCTTATGTCGAGAGAGTGAAGAAAGTATTGGAGACCTGAAAAGTTAGGATTCATGCCTGGGTCTCTGCTCTTCTCCATTCGTATCTCTTCTTCACGTTGCATGTAAATTTTTCTTCTATCCCCGTACTCTTTCGCCGTAAGCTACTTTTTCCTTCTCTTCGAATTTCTCTGTACGTGTGTCGCAAGGACGATGTACCTACGACGAAGACGATGCGATTTGAAATTCAACGATGCCGGACGCGACGCGCGCTGCCGCTCATTCTTCTTGTGTTGGACTGTTGTTTCTGTTGCCACAGCTGCGGGTACCAAAGCTATCGCTTGTCTTCGAGAGATGTACTGTCCTTCCGGTTGAATTCCGCGAGACTGCTTTTACCGGGAGTACAAATGTCATTGGTGTCGTTTGAATATTTTGTACGCGCTGTCGAACAAACGCGCTTTCGTGCAATTAAGTGTTAAAAAATGTAAGAGTATGTAAATAGGTAATATAAACGAGTCACCTATCACGTTGTTCTGTTGTATCCATTTTATAAACTAGTCAGTTAAATTTTAATACAGGAACTGCGATATTGATTTTTAGAAAAGCTTGGAAATGTTTTTTTTATATTTATTAAAAAGTTTCTTCTGGAACACATCCAGGTGTGATGCGTAACTTTTTTCTTTTGCTGATTAAAAGATGACTTTATGTTGTCATTTCGTTCTCGTATCTCTATTGCTACTAAAATTTTCTTTTAAAAAAAGATGCTATTTATAGAGGAAAGTCCCCTATTATGAGATAGGCGCCTAATATAAGATAGCGGCGTTTCTGTTAAACTAATAAACGCTATCTATTGGTTTCACCATGAATTTATTATTCTTAGATTGAAAACTATTTAGTAGAAAATTCATTATTAGAATATCTGTAGCCATTGTAAAAAAAGATTTTAGAATTTGGATGTCTTCAAGTTCAATTGAGAGCCTTTAAATCTTGTTTATTATTTAATAAATAAGTATAATATTTGACAATAAATTCTTCATGTAATGATAGAGTAAAGTCGTACTAATAGAAAAATATGGAATATGAATTACGGGGAGTTGAATTGTTTAATTAATAGAAATTAGATTTGTTGAGCGTAAAATTATAAGGCGTTGAAATCGTAATATGAGATACCCAGGATATTTTTAATATAAAATAATCCATGCTTTTATGTATAGTGAAAATCGTTGCTAAAGAGTAAATGTTATTGTACAATAATAAAAAAGACAATCGGAATGAATGTCGAGTATCTATTTCTGCGATGCTTGATTCCAATTAACTGAAGACGAATTCTTGGTATAATCTATCGCATGCTCATTTTTCACGCACGTTGGCTTTGTTTGCACTTTAGAAACATGAAATAAAAGGTTTTTAATTGCAATACTGATATACTTTGCGTTTTATTTTCGATTTCTCGGGACATCTCATATTAAGAGCAAAATTTTTTGACTTTGTGATTTGCTAACTTTTCATATTTCTTTAATTTAAAAAAAAATGAAATTTGAATTAAATTTTATATAACTTATCTTATAAAGCTTATTAAATTCCCTTCAAAATGACCTATTATTTTTTTAAATTCTATCCATAGACTTCTAGCATTCATCCTAATTGAACTCGGTATCTCATAGTAAGGATCTTTCCTCTACCACTAAATAAAAGCATCATCTAGAAATTTTTAACATTTAAAATGACACAGACATAAGATAACCATGCTATGTAGAGATAATATTCAATATTAATTTTTTTAAAGTACTTATTTTTTTCAAATTTTATGATGATTTTAAACAATTTTAATTGCCATACATTATCAAATATATCTCAATAGCGAACATGTATTTATGATATTAAAACATGCTTAAAAAGATGTACTTTATATAGTAACTTAAATTATTTTCAATTTCTTTTTTTTATTAAATTAATTAAATTAAATACTTATTTGTTGTACTTTTTATTTGTATATTAGTAAATATATTGGCGACGTATGCTATAAGATTGAAAATTACTTAAACTTAAATAAGCATTGATAACATGAAAGGATTAAGCATGCATCTTCGATACACACACACACACACACACACACACACACACACACACACACACACATATATGCAAGAGCTTTCAAAATTAAAATTTAATTAATTAATTAATTATAATTGATGTTATTAAAGTTCATGCATTATATCTTCGTCTTCGCAATACAAGAATTCTTTATTTTTAATCGTCGGTGTCATTGCTAATTGTTATAAGAATCAATGCCGATGCAGGGTAATTATATATATATATATATATATATATATATATATATATATATATATATGTGCAGCAAAACGAATTGGCGGAACGTGGCGTATAACATTTCTTTCGTCGTTATAATCGACCAGAGAAGCAATTTTCTTGCCCAACTTTTAGCTTTATTGCATTAGC
>Ga0157363_1002159_pt1 | contig 17118 bp, 10 predicted proteins | sample AttsexASBM1_FD_111477 | JGI IMG/M metagenome (GOLD analysis project Ga0157363, IMG submission 111477) | Fungus gardens microbial communities from leaf cutter ant in Ribeirão Preto, State of São Paulo, Brazil - Atta sexdens ASBM1 | ecosystem: Host-associated > Fungi > Mycelium > Unclassified ... | reverse complement strand
TTTATTGTGGAACTTCTAGAGTTTGCAAAGTTTGACATAGTGATTACTGTAGTAGATTCAATGACCAAGATAACATATTTTATTCTAACCTATACTACTGTTACTATAAAGAATGCTATAAGACCCTTTCTACATTATGTGCAGAAGTTGCATGGTCTTCCTATTTATGTGGTCTTGGATGGAGATTTCTAGTTTATAGCTCTTCTTATTAAGTAACTGTATTGCATGCTTGGGATTAAAACTGCATTATCAATGGCATAACATCCATAGTCAGATAGACAGACAAAATGCATTAACTAAGAGTTTGACTAATATCTCCAGTTTTTTGTGAATAAACAGAGTGACTGGTATAACTTATTGCTACTAGCAGAATTCCAGCACAACAATTATATTTATGTAGTTACTCAACAACTTCTATTCTTATTAGATACTATTTGTTTTCCTAGAGTAGGTTTTGAACTGCATTGAAAAGAGTTGAAGCTTAAGAGTATTACAAAGTTCATAAAGTGAATGAAGTCAGCACTTGAAGAGATAAAGTTTATGATCTAAAATGACATGACAAAGTATCATAACTAGTAATGTACCTCTGCTCTTGTTTTCAAACCTGGTGATAATATGTTTCTCAATGCTTTAGATATCTACATCACATGCCTTTCAGCCATATTGTTATACTGCATCTTAGACTTTATGTAGTAGAGAAATAAGTTAGATCTATGTCATATTATCTGAAACTTTCACTCACTCTATACAAACTATATCTAGTATTCAATATTGTCAAGTTGACTGTTGTATTTAAGGACCTAATATCTGGAAGATGCTCAAAGTTTTCTCTGGATCCCACCATTACTAATAGAGGAGAAGAATAGAAGGTTGAGAAGATTCTGGACAGCTACTAGTACTGCAAGAAATATTAGTACTTAGTTAAATAGAAAGAATTCAGACAAGAAGCAAACTATTGGGAAAATGTTTTAGATATATTCATAATGAACAGAGTGGCTGAGTTCCACTAGCTGAATCTCCAAGCTCTATGGTTTATTCAAGTGGTGTACTTTTTTAGAATCAATTTTTAACTAGTACTTCTTTCTTTGAGCTGTAGCAATCTAGAAGGGGAGGTAAATGTAATGAACCAACCACTTTGCACTTACAGCTCCAAACTCTACCTATTTTCAAGTTGTCATTTATATATATATAACCCTATGAGATTAGATATAAAATAACTTCCTATACTAAGGGTTCTGCTATCATTCTGATATTTTTTGATCATATTGTAAGTGAACCTGTTCTTTTGATCTTAATACCACTGCCAAAGGTCACAGAGTTCTCTTCACCTCTAGAATGCCAAATACTGTTTGTTTATCATTGCTGTTCTTTACATCAGCTGCTAATAGTACTTTCTTTCCAGGCTAATATTCTAAATGTTTCTATTATAAATATTTCTAGTCATGCTGTTCTCATCATTTTTTCATGAAGTAAGCTGATGTCAGGCATGGTTTAGATCAGAGGGTGAAAGTTCATAAGGTTAGCTCAGGAATATATAGAGTATATAAAACTCTGTGTTAGGAGCTTGATGATGTAGACTTGTCAGAATGATCTTAGATTTAGCTTATATACTGTGCCATCTGTCAGTTATATAATTGAAATTTCAAAGAATTGGACAGATTTCAAAGTGAGAGTGAGTACTGATGTTGATGTGTTGCTGTTGAACACTAGGGATAGAGTTTAATAAAAGCTTATCTTCGTTGATTATTAGACTAGTAAATTACAGTGTAACTACCAATCTTATATACAAGTCAGATTTATAAATGATAATAGAGAGTTTCAGTACATATTTCTGAGCAGAGATTTTAGTAATAAAATACTGAAAGAGTTGGATAGGGGAATGCTGTTATAGAAGACCAAATTTGATAGGAGTATCTCTGTCATGGAAGACTAGATATCTGAATTATTGCATTATCACCATGAGAATGAAAAGAAAAAATCCCTATTGGAAATATACAGAAGCTGGGGTTAAATGAAAATAAAACAGACAGAATATACTAAGAAAATAATAATAATCTCTATTGAAAATGCATGGAGACAGGGAATAATATGCAGTAGCATGATTAGGACAGAGAAAGTGGACTAGGCTTGGTGGAATATACAATATGAAAATCAGATACCAAGTTGGTGGTATGAGTGAGCTTAGATGTAGGGATCCACTTGGATTCATTTTTAGTCCTTAGCCAGATTACCTTGTAGAAAAGTTTGCATGTCTGGCAGCAATTAATTTTGAAGTTTACTATTTGTGATATTTTGTACTTGGATTTTCCATCAGTTATAACTGGTGCTAGGACAACTGCCAGTTGTGTTCTCTCAGAAAAAGTACTGAACATGGTAGGTTCAAGCATAGACATATAGAAAACTAGATGAACAGAGCACATAGACTCTAAAAGACAAAGGGTAAATGTCACAAATTTCATTCAGCTTGTATCTCCACAACTAGTGGACTAATTTTCAAACTAAGTTGCTTTGGAAAACCCCAAATGAGGGCTATTTGCACATATGTAGAATGTACAAAAGTGACAACAAATAACTGAGATATCAGGCCATCAGTAACTGTAAAAGCTTTGATTGCTAATATCTTATGAATAGCTAAACAAATTTGCATGATAAAACTTGTGTTGGAAAGTGCTCATTAAACTGTTTCCAATGATATATAGTATATTTCAAACCAATAAGTATTGATAAAGATACAAGCATATCAATTTAGTGACATAATTAGTTATATTCCAAAATTAGCCTAACAGCTGCTATGACAGATGACAGCTCCTATCAGGTATGAGTTTTGATCATGTGATGGAAACAGCTTGTGTATGGACTATCACTATTTTGTATATATACCTTTGTATCTAAAGATTAGACTTCAGTATCAGAGTTCAAGACAGTGGACTCTAAAAAAATATTTTCTTTATTTTTCATTTTCATTTTATTTATTTTATTTTTAGAGACTTAGGATTAGGGTTAACATGATGTCATGGTCACACTATTGTAAACTGTCACAAATCAGTCACATGATCACATGTCACATAGAAGAGCATAGAAGATTCTGGAAAGATGATGTCATACAGTATGTTTAATACATGTTGACCTTAAGGCAAACACATGGCTGTTTAGAGTAGGCTAGAAGTAGTTAGTACAGACCACAGAGTTTTAGTATATAAGGTAGACAATCCTGTAAAGAGTTCTCTATTGAGTTTTCTTGTGTTAACCTAATACAAGGTTTTATTCATTGACCTACTCTAAGGTCTTTGAGTTATAATATTCAGACTTAACAACATCATTTATCATCAATCTTTATCCTTTATTATCTGTATTGATCTTTATCATCATTGTTATCATTATTGAACTTCTGAATTACTCCTAAACCTCTGAGAGTGCACCCAAGGTTCAAATATTACAAATAAGTGAGTAGTTTATTTTGTGATAGTCAACAAGAAAGTACTGGGCTGAGAAATAATTTCATAGGGTCCAAAATATTTTTTAGAGAGCTTCTTTGAGGGCTGAGTAATCCTAAAAAATTGAGAGCCTTAACAAAGACTTTATTACTTACTTTGATATTAGGTGCAAGGGAATGTCATATATCAGCAGACTTTTGATAATACTATTGAGCCACAGTGATCTCAGCTTTGAGAGTACTCCATAATTCATTGAGATTTATGGCAAAATTGCAGGCTTAGGAGAAAGTAATATTGTATTCAGGGTGAATAAAGATGTTCAGATAATATTTCTTATTAACAAAGAATGAAGAAACACTAGTAATAGTAGTACTAGAAACATTGTTATAAAAGAACTCCACAAGTAGTAGAAGTTCAGACTAGTTGGCTTGCTGGTAATTATATTATACACATGTATTGCTTAAGAGTCTAATTTGTGCATTTGGTTTGTCTATCACCTTTGGGGTGATAATTTGAAGTGAAGTAAAGCCACATATCCAGAGTAGTGCCTAACAAACAAAAGAAATTCAACACAAACTCCAAATCTCTATCAGAGGTAACATGTGAAAGAATGCTGTTGTTATGATCTTAAATCCTTAGGATTGGATAAAAGAACAACTCTTATATTAGAGAAACACAAGAGAACTCAATAAAGAGCTCTTTACAGAATAGTCTACTTTATATACTCCTGCAGATGGTCTGTGCTAGATGCTGTGCATCCTACCCTAAATGACCATATGTTAAGCATGAGGCCAACATGTGGTGTCCATGTTGTATAACATCATTTTGTTCCAAAACCCTCTATTCCTTCTCTTGAGTTCCATGATCCATGCTGTGACCACACCTATTCAATGTGACAGTGTGACCAATCACCTCTACCCCTAACCCCAGAGTTTTAAAAATGAAAAAATAAAAAATAAATTGAAAGGAAAATAAAATGAGAAAAAAGATAAAGAAAAAACTAAGTCTACATTCTTTGATCTTGACAGCTGTGTTTGGAGAACATATGAAAAACAAACAGACATGATGATGTTGTGGGTAGGGATAAAAATTGCCTGCTTAGTGAGCCAGTTGACTATAACCAGAATAGTGTTAAACCTAGAGGATGATAGGAGTTTCTTAATAAAGTTTATAGAAATGGAATTCCATAGTTATTCAGAGATAGAAAGTTTCTTGAGAGATCTGTAAGGCTTCTGACATTATGGTTTAGATTGCATATAAGTGATATAGAACTTACAAAGTTGTTGTATATCAACACAAAGACTGGGCCAAAAAATCTGTGGTGAACTAGTTCTAGTGTTTTATTTTGACTGGACTAGTTAGAAAAAATATGATCATAATTATACTAGAGAAAATATATGTAAAGATTACTAGTAGATAGTATATAGATTCTGTTATCAAGACAAAGAAAACTATTGGGGTCTGTAGACTATTGGCCATCTGCAGAAGTGTGTTTTGTAGTAATTGGATCATTAGAAAGAGCCAAAAGAATATCTTTGTGAAGGGTGTTAAGATCAACAACTATAGCTATACAAAAAAAAGAAAAGAAAAGAACAGTAGCTCATATGGAGGCCACAAGTTGTTCTTAAGTGAAAATTGGTTTAAAGTTGTGAGAGTTGACTATGGCATAGCTAGTATTTCCCCTTTTAGAATAGATGTTCCACCATTTAGTGAGAGTGTCTAATTTGGTGCCAAGATGACCAGAACAAAACCTGATGACAAGGTTGAACTGAGAGAGATACTTAGACCACCACACTTGTCTTTGGGTCAACACCTTGGTAGTAGAAAAATACTCAAGGTTTTAAGGCTTTCAAATTTTAACGACACTATCTAGAAGGTCCAGCCTCTCCTATTGATATTGTTATAGATTATAAAAAATAGCCAGTAATTCCTTGTTATATGTATAATATTTCAACTCTGCTATTGTAAAAGTGTGAGAGTAGAAAGCAGCTGGATGAACTTTGTTTTATTTATTCACAATAGAAAGAATTGTAGCAAGAGCATAGTTTCAAGCATCAGTTTTCATGATGAGTTGAGTATTAGGGATCCAATGTATGAGAATGAGAGCCAAAGTAAATGCTTTCTTGAGGAAGTTAAAAGCATCTCAATAGAAGGAATCAAACTTCCAGAGAATGTCCTTCTGGGTAATGTATGTTAATGAAATGACAATGTCTAGATAGTTAAAGATAAACTAGCAGTAGAAGTTAGCAAAACCCAAAAAGAATTGAATATTATTGACTTTCTTGGACTCTGGAAAGTCTTAAATAATCTTCACTTTGTTGTTAGACATGATGAGACCAGAAGGAGAAAGAATATATCCCAAATACTCTACTGACTCAGAGTAGAATTCACATTTCTCTACTTTAGCATAAAGACTAGCCTTGTAGAAACACACATATTGTTTAAGTAGATGAGTATATCATCCAGATAGATTATGACACAGACATCAAAAAGGTTGGAGAAGATGTAATTCATGAATTGCTGAAAAGCCATGGGAGCATTGGTAAGACTGAAGGGCATTACAGACCACTCAAATGATCTGTAACATGTCCTAAAAGTAGTCTTCCATTTATCACCATTGGCTATGTGAACCAAGTGATAAGCATGATGAAGATCTATCTTTGTATATACTTGAGCTTTGCTAGGTGAGTCTAGTAGATTGGAGATGAACAGAAGTGGATAGCAATTCTTTTTGGAAATACAATTAAGACCACAGAATTTGATATAGAGATGTAGTGAACTATCTTTCTTCTTGATGAATAAGACCAGTATACTATACAGAGAGGAGATTGGTTGAATGAAATCTATATTGAGGTTTTTCTCAATGAATTCTTTTAGAGCCTCTTGTTTGGATACTAGAAGAGAGTATATAGGGCCAACCAGAGATTGAGCATCTTCTTCCAGGTTGATTTGAAAGTTATAAAAACAATAAGAAGTGAGAACTTTAGCTTTGGTTTTACTAAAAATGTTAGCAAATTCATAATACTCAGGAGGAATATTGGAAAGGTCAAAAGCCTTTGCAAGTTGTGCAGAGTTGGCCTGGATGTTTAAGAAGTGAAGACAGAGTTAAAACTTGCTAGATGTCAGAATTGAAAGCAGTGGACTTCATTTATTCTCCTTTTTCTTTTCCATTTTCATTCTCCTTTTGATTTATGTTTTCTTTTTTCTATTCTTAGAATTTAGGAGAGTGATAGAGTGATGGTCACATCACATGATATGGTCACAGTGATGATCACCAGTCACATGACTCATGGAAAGACATAGAATGTTCAGAAAGGGCGATATCATAACATGTGTTTTACACATGTTAATCTTAAGGCAAACATATGGCTGTTTAGGGTAGGCTAGAAGTAGTTAGCACAGACCATGAGGTTTTAGTATATAAGGTAGACAATCCTGTACAGAGCTCTTCATTGAGTTCTCTTGTGTAAACCCTATACAAGATTCTTTCTTTTGACTAATTCTAAGGTCTTAAGTTCGTAACACTAGAGCCCAGAAGTATATGAATGTTGCAGCATCAATGATGGTGATATTAGGTCACTCAGAGGTAAATATGAAGGTTTCAGATACAGGTATAGAAAATATAGAATCTGATGATTGTAGAGAAGTGTTAGGAGATGATAGAGATGCCAATGGTATATTGGCTGTAATGTATGAGAAAGCAAGATTTTCCTACAAAGATAGACAGAGGTTGATTGTCCTATTTACCTAGTCAATCAGTGGATTGTATCAGGTGAGCCAGTTGTATTCAAGGACCAAAGAGCAGAAAGAATCAAGTGGAGTGATATAAAAGTCCAGATTTATAAAATCACTGGCAGAGAAGATTATAGACAAATTAGCAATTTTGGAGATGTTGTTTGATAAACTATCAAACAAGTAAAGAGCAACTAATGAGATTGCAGATGTCTTCAAATGGTAAGTATCTACAAATTTTGAGTTTACAAAACAATGAATAGACCTGGAGCTAATGAGAGCTTGAAACAGGATTCTATTAAGGTAATCCTGACCAAGAATCAAGGAAGAAGTAAAAGAAACAAAGAAGAAGTAAGGATAAGAAAGAGCAAATATATTAAGTTAGATAGGACTTGTTGTTGCACAGGAAAGTTCAATGCAGCCCTTAGTCTGTACAGAGTCCTAAGAATTGCTCTCTATTTTTCTGAGAGTTTAGAAGCAGCTGCTGAAGTACTGTAGTCTTTAGGAGTGACCATAGTCTGCTTCTTAGGATAGGAGTCTAGCTTATAATCTCTTGTACTATAATAGAAGTACAAGTTGTTTTGGAAGCACTTCTTATGCTCATTACTAGTCAACTTGCCATTGTTGGCCAACTTGGAGAAGAGGTCTACCTGTGGGGAATGAGATTGTTTCTTAAGAGTGGGAGACAATATGTTAAAAGGAAATGGTTTAGCAAATGAAGCTGCTGGAAGTGTGTTTGTCTTATTCTGGGAGATTATAGCATTGCTAGTAGAGAAAGTCTTACTTTACTTTTAGAAGTGAGACTCAAGAGCCTTCTTTTCTGCCTGCCTTGCATAGTGGTATTTGCAGTTGTATTCATAGTAGTGGTAATCAATTATTATCACTAAAGTATATATGTCCTGAAATGAGATAGGTTTATCTTATTCTCAGGTGGAAATAAGATTCTGGATCTGATTAGAGAGACTCTGGTAATAACAGTAGTATTGCCAAAACACTATTCCTCCAATTTAATTAAGAGGCATAGTATACGAAATCTACATTATAAGTGGAGATCTTATTGCTGGGTTTCATATAGTGATTATCTAGTATGGTAGCCACTTTACCAATAGGATCCAAAAGACCAAAGTACCAACATAATTGATCAACAAACAGGTTCTAGTTAGAATACCAGTCTTGCAGAATGCCCTGGTCTATTTGGTTGAGGCTTATCTCAAACTATTTTTGAGTGACTCTAGTAAAATAGATTATTGCAAAGTTTATTTTCATAATATCTATATCAAATTGTACAGGATTTGTGTGGAAATAAAGACAACATTGAAATAAAAAATTATTGAGCTTGTTAGGCTTAGTATTACTAAAAGTATTGGGGATGTGGGCTTTAGTTTCCCTTTGATTAGAATTAGAGCTTGAAGTTTGATTAGTGATAAGTGTATTTGCAATACAACCAAGTACATTGACTAATTGCTTATTAGTTGAATTATTGCTATACTGGAGTTTTGACTGTGAGTGAGTAGAAAAGTTAGGTCTAGAAGAGCATCCTTCCAATTAGAATGTAAAATTATATGCTAGAAGCTTGATGATATAAATGACCTTGGCTTTAACTTATATACTATACTATCTATTAATCATGTGGTCACAATTTCAGAGAATTGGACAGATTTCAAAGTAAGAGTGAGTACTGATATTAGTGTGTCACTGGTGAATACTAGAGATAGAGTTTAATAGAAGCTTATCTTCATTGATTATCAGACTCACAAATTACAGTATAACCACTAATCCTATATATAAGTCAGATTTATAGGAGATGCTAGGGGATTTCAGTATATAGCTCCAAGTAGAGGTTTTAGTGATGAAATACTAAGGGAGTTGGATAGGGAAATGCTGCTATGGAAGGCCAAATTTGATAGAAGTATCTTTGTTATAGAAGACTGGATACCTGAATTGTTATATTATCACTATGAGAATATTTTTAGAATGGGTAGACTTGACATATGACAGCTGATCTAGAAGATTGGAATATATAACATAGATATATAGGATCTCTATTGTTTCTAGAAACCTTACTCTATTCTCTTATATTCTTCTAAAAATAAGCTGTATTGTCTAAATATATAGTTAATATACTTAGGTTTTCCTATAGATATTGTAAACTCATACTCAATAAAATTTTTCCAGTTGCTCTAATACATACTATATATGCTGTTATTATTTCACTTGTTTTAGTTGATCTGAAAGATTGGAATGCAAAGTTTAGGTATATAGAATAGTTGTTGCCTGTCAATATGTTGTTAGATAGGTGGAACTCACTTCAAGCAAATATTCACAATCAATTATATAGAAAAGAGGTTAGATCAAGTATGGAAACTTATCTGGGAACAAATGTGGATATCTATAAGATTTAGCAAGTATCTAGGTTATGGATCAAGTTTGAAAGCTTATCCACAGATTGGCAATATAATTCCAGATAATAACTTTGGCCTTAACTTGTGTGTTGTGCCTACTGTCTGTTGTGTGGTTATAATTTTGAATGATGAGGTATTAGGGTGGACTAACTTAGTTTAGTTGGAGAAGTGTGAGAAGTTGTTAGGAGATCTTTAGTTGGGTTTTAGTTGAATCTTAGTTAATTTTCAGACTAAGTACTATAGAGTATCTACTTAGTCTTAAATACTAAGTCTATAGTTAAAACTATAGCTAGGAAATAGTAGTATAGGAAATAACTAAGGAAATGTTATAGAGATGATTTTTAGGATATAAGATAACCAAAAGTCTAAATAATGAGTTGTTAGAAGATAAAATGTAAGAGGTTGATCTATATGCAAAAAAGTATGGATGCAGAAGTATATCTAAGTATGGTTAGAGTTCTAACTGGAAGTCAGGGGATAAAAGTCTTGGAAGTCAGTCTATAACATTGTTTTTAGAAACCCTATTCTATTTTCTTAGATTTTTCTGAAGGTAAGTTGTGCTTTTAGTATACTTGGTCAATATACTTAGGTTTTCCTGGAGCTTGGAACACAAACCTAATATTTCTGCCTAGTTTCTCTAACAGTTAGAATAATTAAACAGAAGTACAGAAGATACTCAAAAATTCCAGAAAGAATCTAAGTATATTGTTTAATATCTACTAGGTATATAACTCATCTGTTGAACAAACCTAAATGAACAAAATAAGGTTTTCTAGAGACAAAAATTATTCTAAGTACTCTAGTAGCTTATACTAATTAAAAAAAACATTTCTGATATAACTACAAAATGATTGTACTAATATGACTAGAAATATCCAGGAATTATAGAACTTTCTAGAATGATAGACTTAAAGAATTGTAGAAGCTTACTAAATAATGGTGGAAGGTAAGCAAACAGCAGACAGCAAGTTTGGGATAATATATAACAAGATAGATGACAAATATCAATAACTAGCAATAGATGAGGTATTGGATGGTAGATAAGGATCTGTAGAAAGATTAGTTCTTTCATCCAATTTCAACACCCAAATATTGCCATTGCAAAGCTTGTAGAGTTCTCTGTTCTTCTTAGACTATGAACTCTGAACACTATTTTATCATGAATTCCATAGAGTTCACTAAGCCAACTCCATTACTCCCTACCATTGAATTCTATTAAGTACAGTCTTGTATACCATCATAGTCCTATTCTATCTGTCATTACCATAAACTTCTTTCCTTTGTTAGCTAATATTCTAGATGCTTCTATTAAAGTTTCTGACTATCTAGACAAAATCATTCCTTGGTCATGTCAGTACTATTCTGCTAGATTAGAATATACTCTGTAGTATTTAGAATAGTTCTTGCCTTTAAGAGATCTTGTTGTTAGAGTTGTAAGTAGTAGACTTGGTTTTGATTTTATTTTCTTTCTATTTTATTTTAATTTTTAATTTTTAAATTTACTTTATTTCTCATTTTTTATATTTATTTATTTTGGACATAGATGAAGGGTGTGAGGTAATGTTACAGCCACAGATTACACAATCACATGACACAAAGAAGAATGCAGAAGGTTCTAGAATAAGTGATATTATATAGCATGGCAACAACATGTTGGCCTTATGAAAAGCATATAGTAGGTTAGTTATAGTGTATATACAGACCACAAGTTGTAGTATATAAGATAGACTATCTTGTACTTAGAACTATATTGAGTTCTTTTATATTACTTAATATAAAAGTCATCTTTTGTCTTTACTCAAGGACTTAAGTCATAAAACTTGTTCTCTTAGGTTTCTTCTGAAGATAAACACTGCTTGTACCTAGCTAAGATAATATAACTTATATTTCTTTGGGAGCATTAAACTCTATGGACTTTATCTAGTCATTCTAATAGCAGAGTAGAATCTCCTTTCTATAATCTCAAAGAATTTTGGTCTGATAGTTGTGGATTACCTGTCTAATGTTTTGACCTTTATCTTTATTTCTCATTTCTTAAACAATATTCATGCTAAGTGATTATCCTATAAAATTTGTTAACACAAAAAGGCTCTAGAACTCCTCCAATATTATCTGATAGAAGTAGCCAAGTATTAGTATGTCTCAGAAGTTTCAATAAACAATATCCTCACCAGTCTTGTAAGTCAACTCTGTAGCTTGAGTATTTAACCTCACTCCTATATCTGTGGGTATACCTTTTGTCCTATCATCTTTGAGATGTCTTTCTCCCACTAACATTTTTATTCCAAGAAACCCACTATGTAGCTCTTAATCTAATATCCTACCTTGTAATGACTTAGGCTCAAGTACTAGAGTAGAAAACATACTTATGTCTTTCTCTGAGCTTCTATGAGTGTTCAAATAGTTTGATTTTCTATTTTTGTAGATAGTTTTCTTAGTTTTATCTCTCTCAGTTTCTTTTGACTCATGATAGGTCTGTTTGTGGACTTGGAGTATTAGAGGCAATTTACACTTACTGGAGATCTGCATATATAGCATGAAAGATAGATAAGATAATCAAAAGCTTAGTGAAAGAGGTACAGATATAAGTTGGAAGTAGTATACTATGCAAATAACAACCTTGACTTTAACTGAAAAAAGTTATACCTGTCATATGTCAAGTCCACCTATTTTGAAGATATATTCCCATGGTGATGTGGTCATTGTAATATTTCTAAGACAAGCCTATCTTTCATAACAGTTGTTTTTTTTGCAACATATCTCCACAGTAGTGATGCAACAATCTGGATATCCAGTCTTCCATAATAGAAATACTTCTATTGAACTCAGTCTTCTATAGCAGAGTTCTCTTATCTGATCCCTGTCAGTGTCTCATTACTAAAACCTCCACTTGGGTAATATACTGAAACCCTGAGAATCTTCTATATCTCTAACTTGTATATAAGACTAGTAGTTACATTGTAATTTGCTAGTCTGATAATTGATAAAGATAACTTCTATTGAACTTAATCTCTAGTGTTCAATTGCAACATACCAAATCAGTACTTACTTTAATCTCAGACTTCATTTACTTATCTAAAGTTGTGACCACATAGCAGACAGATGGCATAGTATATAAGCTGAATACAAGGTTGTTTTAACAAGTCCACATTACTGATCTTATTGCATGGAGTTTTTACGCTCTACACATTTCTGAGCCAACTCTATAGGCTTTTGTCTCCTAGTATGAATTGCATCTGATAGTACCTAACTTAACTTCATCATGTGATTGTAATTTCAGGAAGAGACTATTACAAAATAAACTACTCACTTGTTTGTAATATCTGAGCCTGAGATTGTTATAATCTCAAGATTTTAGAGTGAGTCAAGAAAAGGAACCTTATATAGGGTTCACACAAGAGAACTTATTATAGAATTATTTACCTTATATACTAAAAGCCCATGGTCTGTGCCCTACTACTTTAGCCTACCCTAAATAACTATATATTTCCCTTAAGATCAATATATATTAAACATGCTGTATGGTGTTATCCTTTCAAAATCTTCTATGCTCTTTCATTGTGACATATGATTATGTGACTGTGACTGATGTGTGACAACATAACAGTAACATCATGCATAACCCTAATCCTAAGTTCTGAGATAGAAAATATAGAAAATAAAAGAAAATAAAAATAAAAATAAGTAAAGTCCATTATTTTCAGCTCTGATAAAGATATACTCTTAGAGGTTTAGGAGTGATTCAGAAGTTCAATGATGATGACAATAATGATGAAGATCAATGCAGATGTCAATGATGAAAAGATAAAAATTGATGGTAATTAATGATTGATATTATTAAGTTTGAGATCTAATTCTTAGATACAAAGGTATATATATAAAAGAATGATGGTCCATATACAAGCTATTTCCATCACATGATCAAAACTTGTATCTAATGGGGGCTATCAACTGTCATAGTAGATATCAGGCTAATTTTAGAAGATAACTAATTATATCACTATATTAATATGTTTGTATCTCTATGAATACTTATTGCTATGGAATTTATCATATATTATCAAAAATGGTTTGATAAGCACTTTTTATTGCAAGTTCAATCATGTGAGTCTATCTATCTGTTCATGGGATAATAGCTGGTAAAACTTTTACAGTTACCAATGGCCTGATATCTTAGTTGTTTGTTGTTGCTTTTATACATTTCCACATATGTACAGATAGCCCTTATTTAGGGCTTTCCAGAGCAACTTAGTTTGTAAAAATTTGTCTACTAGTTGTAAAGATACAAGCTAAATGAAGTTTATGACAGAAATATTTAAATATAAGCTAGAGATGAGTGTAGTACTTAATCCAAGTTAATTATTAGACTAAGAAATTACACATAGTAACTATAATTCTTAAATATAAGAAGTATCTTTTTGATAATAAGCTACTGTGTATATTCTGGGTTGTTGGACACTATAAGAGTTGTTGTTTAGAACTCTATAAAATTTGATGTTGAATGAAGAAGCTCTTGTCTACAGTTAATGGATAATTGGAATAGAGTATGATTTATACTGGAAGAGAATGAAAGTATTATAATCCTAAGCTTGGTGTTATGGCAACCACCTTAGTTTCACTACATTGGTTGACACTGTTAGGGTGACTAGCAGGGTCTGTAGAGTTTTGTAGACTTTAATAGCCTCTAAGAAGTTCTAAGTTTATTGGTATAACAAATAAGTACAAGTAGTGTACATATCTAGGAGATTCTAAGAAAACAGAATAGAAACTCTTGAAGGTGGCAGCTATCCTAAATACTAATAGAGTTTATTCTAATCTAGTAGAACATCACTGACATAAGAGAAGAATAATAATGTCTAAATGGTCAGGAACTCTAATAGAAACACCTAGAACTCTACTGAAGAAGGAAAGAAATATATAGTAGGTGCACTCAAGAGCAGAGATTGATGATAGGCTTGTAGGATTTAGTAGAGATTAGTAGGGTCACTTAAAAAAACTGTAAGATTCAGTAGAGGAAGGGTATAGGCTGATGGGAGTAAAAGCACTGCAGAATTTAGTGAGGTTAGAGACAGATTTTCTTACAAACATCACTTCCTCTATCATATAAGAACTAACATACTGTTCTATTAACTTTCTTACTAACCTCTTCTTAGATACTAAGTATTAGAGCAACTAGAAGAAGACTGTAGTGATGCAGTGAAGATTATAACTCCAGAGAAATCCTAAGAGAACAGGATGGAGTTTCTTAAAGATGACAGTTACTCTAAGTATTTAAGAATCTATACCAATCAAACAAAACATCAGATAGAATATTTGGTAACCTAGCCACAGAATAATGAAGCTATATGGTTAGAAACCATAGTGGAATGTTGCCAGATAGTGAAAGTTTATTGGTAAGTAGCTAAAAGAAGTGTCAATGGTCATAAGGAGATGAACAGAGTCCAACAGTGTTATGGCAGGATATTAGTATAGTGTTATAATTGAAGACTTAGAGTTAAGTCAACAAAGAAATCTTGTATTAGGTCAATATAAGAGAACTCAATAAAGTTTCTAGTACAATATATCTATTTCATATACACTAGACTAATGGTCTATGCTACATGAGTTTTAGCTTACCCTAAAGGCCATGTATATTATATGCTGTTTGTTAGGATGACTGATAAAAGTCTGTAGAATTCACAGAGTTCACTCTAGAAGGAAAACTTAAGTCTATTTCCTACATAATACAACAGACAAGGACTCATTTCCAGGAGAAACCTAAGAGAACAGAATAAGGTCTCCTAAGAGTAGCTACTATGTTAAGTACTCTGGAATATATTTCAATCTGGCAGAATAATACTGATTAAGCCAGAAATGATAGGGTCTAAGTGGTCAGGCACTCTTAATGGAAACATCTAGAATAGTGTTTAAACATAGTAGGTACTTATCTGATGTCAACCAGAGACATATAGCAATGATTAGGTAGGTACAGAGAGTAGTTAGGGCTGAGCAGAAAGAGTACTAGGAAAAGTATAGAAATCTCTGTATTTTTGGGATCAGACTTCAGATGTAGGAGTCAGTATTGCAAACTCTAAGTTTTTGGAATTAGACTTCAGATTTTGTGGTTTTCTTACACTGTTGATATGTGATATGATATTATTATTTCAGAATCTTTTATATTTTTCTATGTAATACATGATTATGTGACTTGTGATCTATATGACTTGATGTGTGACAGTTGTAACAGTTATGTGTGACATCACACTAACCCCTAATCTAAGTCCAAAAATATAAAAAATAAATAGAAAATAAAATAAAAATGAGAATAAAAATAAAAATAAATAGAGTCTACTGTCTTTAACTCTAGAATATAGGGCTTGGAGAATAAGATGACTATAGGGTTGACTTAACATTACTTTATCATCCTTCTTCTATACTTCCACTTTCTTTTGCTCTTTATTTGATTGTTGCTTTATCTTTTCTGGGCCTTCTTCAATGATATTTCTACTTTCTTTTGTATCTTTCTTATTCTCTTTACAAATTCTGTTGTTGTCTCTATCTTTCTTAATATGTATTTCCATTTGTAGCTCTCTTCCATACTTTTCTATAAACAGTGAAACCTTAGTTGATGTATAGACTTTGCTGTTGACAGTAAATTCTGTTATAGCCAGTCATTCAGACCAGTTCTTTTGTGTTAGGAGTACAGAATGAAGTATATATATAATACCAGCCAGATATCAAAGCTAAGCTCAACATTGTATACTTTTAGCATAACTGGTTTAGTGGCTGGTCTGTTCCTAACATTTTGTCTATGATTCACAGAGAACTGCAAGTACTGCTCCAGTTCTTGGTTTATGTACTTGATTTGTTCATATTTTTGAGGATGGAATGCCATAAATAATTTTGTCTGTATTTGATTCAATTTCTTTGTTAGATCTACTGTAAACTGGGAACCTCTATCTGATATTACACTTTCTAACATCTTATGTAACTTCTATACATTATCTCTAAACAGTCTTGCTAACTCTTCCACTAATGTTTCTTCTGTGGTTGTTATAGAGTGTATTATTTTTTGACAACCTATTGTACACTACCAAGATTGCATCCTTTCTTGCTATTAATGATAACTTTGTAATAAAGTTTACTAACAAATGTGTCTACAGTTTTTCTGGGACTTCATTTGCTATCAGTTTCTCTACTAGAGGTTCTGTTCTTTTCTTTATTCTTTAGCATAGATCACAATTTTCCACACATCTCTCTATATCTCTTACTATTGTTGGTGTTATAAACTTCATCCAGCTTGTATCTCCACAGCTAGTGGACCAATTTTCACAAACTAAGTTGTACTGGAAAGTATCAAGATCAAAGAATGTAGACTTAGTTTTTTCTTTATCTTCTTCCTTATTTTATTTTCCTTTCAATTTATTTTTTATTTTTCTATTTTTAGAACTCTGGGGTTAGGAGTAGAAGTGATTGGTCACACTGTCACATTGAATAGGTGTGGTCACAGCATGGATCATGGAACTCAAGAGAAGGAATAGAGGGTTTTGGAACAAAATGATGTTATACAA
>Ga0157363_1002158_pt1 | contig 17122 bp, 4 predicted proteins | sample AttsexASBM1_FD_111477 | JGI IMG/M metagenome (GOLD analysis project Ga0157363, IMG submission 111477) | Fungus gardens microbial communities from leaf cutter ant in Ribeirão Preto, State of São Paulo, Brazil - Atta sexdens ASBM1 | ecosystem: Host-associated > Fungi > Mycelium > Unclassified ... | reverse complement strand
TTTGATGTAATTGATACAGTTCTGGCTCTTCTCCAAAGAAGAGTCAGAACTGGCTCTTTTTCTTTACATCCATTTCACAAAAAGTTAAACGTACAGGCATGTAAAAATGTGAAATGATTTTTATTTTACGAAAATTTATAATTTTTTTATTTCAATTAGAATCAATGAATTTTAATTTGTGAACTCGTAACTTGTGAAACAGAACTCTTGAGAAAATATCAGATTATCGACAAAAATTTTCGCGGAATTTTAGAATACTTTCAACCGTTCGAAAAATTGTTGGAACTTTTGTATTTTTTTTATTGGTTTGAGGATTAAAAATAATTACTTGAACTTGTAAAAAGATTTATCTATTTCAGATATCTGCAACATATTTTTTACTTTATTTTTAAATATTAATGAGACTATTAGAGTTCAACAAAATATTCAGGATAGAACTGGAAATATTAGGTGTAGTAAAAAGAAATCCATTATTTTTCCATTCAATTTCATGCAAAAATAATGGATTTCTTTTTACTACACCTAATATGATATATTAGATAATATATTAGAATATATTAGATGAATATATTAGATGAAAATGAAAAATTTTCATATGCTAATTTCGCGATGATTTTTATGTGGAATTAGGAAAATAATACTTTTTTCTTATAAAAAGAACGAGATACCTTCGTTTATAATAATAATTTTTATTGTTTATGTTGCTTGAAAAACGAGAAATTTATTTTACATAAATTTATTATTGTAATCAAGAATTAAAACAGAATCGAAAAACACAATAAATAAAAAAAGAAAAAAAAGAATTTTAATAGTTACTATTTCATTTTTATAAAAATTTGTCATTAGATTAGTAGCAAATGTTATAAATATTCATTTGTGTTATCCGGAAATGTTGCATAGAGATGCTGCAATGGCGGCGCTCGACATTATGCGCTTTGCGCATTTATGTACCGCATACCGAGCGATTGCGGGTTAATTAATTGCCGCAATAAACGGTCAACGTAACACGCTAATTCGAGAGCATGCCCTCGGTGTTATCTTCCACTGATTGGGCTTACTCTCAGCGTTTTCGAATTCCACAACAGAGATTCCTTTCGCGATTATGCATTTGCAAAATATATGATATGAAATTATTTTTTTTAATTATTTTCTTTGATTATTAAGTCGCACTTATTGAAATTGCAATTTGATTGTTAGTTTCAAGTATGGTTTTGAAAATAAACATTTCTAAAATTATGACCTCACATAAATATCAGAAATAATGTTATAAAATGAAATCATGCATTTCGTGAATTATCTTCATGTCCAAATCCATTATTAGAATATCCTTGTTTCATAAACATTGCAGTTTATTTTATCAAGGCAAAAAGCAGCTTGATACTGAGCTACTCTTCTGAGGCATTCCCTTTATATGTAATGTTTAAAGATAAAAGTGGGAGAGAAAGAAAAGAAGAGCAGTGATAGGAGGGGCAAGGGTCGATCAATTTTCGATGACCTCGAGAATGATCTTTCATATTTTACTTATATTATAACTATTATTAATTCTGTTTAGATTATTGGAATATTTTTGTATCTCTATAACCTCTCTGTATTTTCTTCGAAAGTATGATGTGGTTATTGTAGCCACTACTTATACTATGTTTTATTAAACAGTATTTGGCATCCTGTCTCAATGTTGTGTTCTAATAATACTGACTGTGCGACGTGTTTTAATCTGACAAAAATTGTTTTTTCATCCGCAAATTAATCATTCACTCGGTAATTCCATAATATATACTTTTCTGCAAGAGAAAGCATATTTTATACATCCTTGTGAAATCGAATGAGAAGTTTTTAGTCTTTAAAATTTTTCAAAATGTGTCCTATGTTTTTAGGTGGTTTAAAGATAGTTCGGATGTTGTGTTTATTTAGTATCCTATCTATCTGATCTATTATTTCTTTAATGTACAGGAGAATGGAAAAGATGTTTTTTTGTCTCGTGTAATAGGATTTATTATCTTTTGTGCGTGCATGCGTGTATGCGTGCGTGCGTGCGTGCGTGCGTGCGTGCGTGCGTGCGTGCGTGCGTGCGTGCGTGCATGCATGCGTGCGTGTTCTAGGTACAAGGGAGTTGATTGCTGACTTTTGCTGTGTTGAGTGGTGGCGTGACTCCATATGTAGATATTTATCTGTAAGTTTTTTACACTTAATGATCTAAGGTACTGTCAGTTTTTTTTAGTAAGAACAACTAAAAATGGAAGCCTCTTCTTTTATATCTATAGTGAAGCGAATTGACATGTTATTTGTTGAGGAAAATAAGAAATTTATGAAGTTCAAATTTGCTGTGTCTCTAAATCACGAATGTATTATCTACATAATGGCAACTAGACTTGTGATCTCTTAGATGTTTTTCGGAAGACTTTTCTTGAAGTTTCTCATGAAGATGTTAGCAGTTATAGGAGAAGTAGGAGAATTGCTGATCCTGAAGTTTATTTATAGAATTGATTATTATAGAAGAAGTATATGGCTATTAAGCAGTGCTATACTAAAAGATTGAGAGGAAACTTCGTATGAGAGGCTTCTGTTTCTGTTGATTATATCTAGTGTATCTTTAATTAAGACTTGTATGAAAAAGGATTCTGCGTATCGTAACACACAAGCATGTCTGCAGGATGTAATCGAATTTTTTCGATTTTTTTATATTATAATTTGGATTTTTCTACGGATTTTTTTTTTACGAAGTGTAAACATTTTTTGCTAGCAGGATGGATTATATATAGCTCTAAATGTACTAGATCGCAGAAGCCCGCCATGTTTGCCTTTAAAGAATTCCTAAATGTTTATTGGATGATAAACTAGCAGATCAGAAATACGGTCGAACCAGTCAATAGAAAAATTGTTAGTATTCGGCTTGAGTTACTCTGGTATATCTAGAGCTCTAATGTTGGAAAGTTTAAGCATTGACAATTAATCTGAGAGAAATATTAGGTATTTGTATTTTGGACAGATCATTAAGCATATTTCTCTCAATCCTACTTAAAACTTATTTGATTCTTAGATCTCACTTATTACATAAAGTCTACATATGTACTCTTGAATTTCATGACTTAGAATAAATTCTTGCAACATGGTGAGGAAGATCTAAATAAAAGAAATGCTAGTATCTTAAAAAAAGTTTATATTAAATATATCTCGCGATTCTGCCAGATTTCTTATATCACGTGAGATGTTGGAGGTATTTGTACATTCCAATTGTTAAGAGAGCTGGCGATGGTAATACTGGATTGAATATTGGTGATTTGAACGAAGGAACGGACAGAACAAAGATTAAGAACAAGGATAATTAAAAAATTAAGAACTGAAAAAAGAAAGAAGAAAGAAGAATCGAAAAAATCATAAAATTTTACTAGTTCCCTTACGATTTTGGTATTATAAACTTTACAAAATTTGGGTTTTGATTCACTAAAAAAAAGGGTTTCGAAACAGTTTTCGGTTTCGATTTGATTTCGATTTGGTTCGAGTCCTTGATTTGAGGATGAGTGTGAATTTTAGTGTTCTTATTGAGAATATTACTTCTTTTTACTAGGATCTTTTTTTATATAATCTGATGGGTTCATGACTACTGCTGTATCGCTTTTATCGATTGAAAACACGATGATATTTGTATTCTTACTCAATTCTTACAATTAGAGGAAAAATTGCTCTTGTCTAGTGATATTGGAGTGAGGAAGGCTTGACTTTGGAAAGGATGTCAATTACCTGTCTTAATTATCTGCGGATGCTATTTGCTTGCTCTGATGGAAATCGATATTAATTAAATCCCTTAAAGTTTAAAGTTTAAATCCCTTAAAAATATAGGATAAATTTTGAGAAATCCTAAAGATTCCCTCAATTCCGCAAAAGTATATGAAATATTTTACTCTTGCGAACAAGTTTACATTGAAAAGACGACGGGAGAATGGTTAATCTACGGATGAAAGAACATCAACGTGACGTTAGATTAAAACGTATCACACAGTTAGCATTATCAGAACAAAACATTGAGAAAGGATATATTAAATACTATTTAATAAAACAATTACGCCACCGCTATTATTATACTTTTCAAGAAAATATAGAGAGATTATAGAGATTAAACATCTCAATATCCTAAAGAGAATTAATGATTATAACATAAGAGTAAAATAAAGATCGTTCTTCCTATCATCAAAAATACATCCTTTTTCTTGCTACTTCCACTCTACTTTCCTTCCATTCTACTTTTCTCCATCTTCTATTTTTAAACAGCGTAGGTATAAATATAAGGGGGGATCCCTCAGAGGAGCAGCTCAGACTGATCTTTGCCTTCATGAAGTGAACTGCAATGTTTATGTAACATTGGCATTTTAATAATGGATTTGAATACAATCCGCAAAACATACGCATAACATGTATAAAAAAATTCTCGTGGAAGCCTCAAAAGTAATATTATAATAAATTAATTTGTTTGAAAAATTTAAATGTACAATATTAATAGGAATTAATTAGTCAAGTGACATGTTTTACGAGAGATTCGGTTTCTGCGTATTTATTTATTTGAACGAAAACGTTAATTTGTTAAAAGTCGAGATTCTTTAAAATGGAAGTGCAGACGTAACTGAAATACGAGTAACTGAATACATTAGTGATTTTCCACTATTATCAGCAATAATGTAGGAATCTCGAAATAGTCTGCAGGCATTTTACATTTCTTTTTATCTCGTGATAATACTGTGAAACGTATCATCGGGATTTTGAGCAGTCTTAGCGAAATTTATAATTTGCAATTAGTCAATTTTCCTCCAGGTTTATACAAATGGTGCCCGATAAACTTCTGACTTCGTATTAATAATTTGATGACAAAATTATTCCACTTAAAACTTTATAAAATCATTTCATGGAATATTCTGTATATTTTCTCATAATTTATTTATAATTTCTTAAAATATAAATTACTTTGTAATTAAAATGTTAATTCATGAAAAAATTTAAGAAAAAAATCTTTTATTAATCAAATGAAACAAGCGATAAATTTTTGAGTTCTAATCTTACAAAATTTCACGTGATATTGATTATAAATTTGTTGTTGCTTCTTTCTTCATCTTGTTGCATCTATATTGATTCTTCGTGGAAATGATCATTAATTCGCGACGAAATTCGATGGACGTGTCAACGCTGGCACATACAGTGAGTGCAAAAAGTATTCGTGCAGAGAAAATATTTTTTTAAAAAAACCTTATTTTTAAAAAGTAAATATTATTCAGAGAGAGAAATGAATCATCAAATTAATGTTGACTCGATATCGATACGATGATTTCAACCAATTCGACATCGATTCGTTGATTGATGTTCATTTCTTGCTACGTAATTAACAATTTATTCATAAAAAATAAAATAGACTGTATGTTTCTTAAAATTATATACCAAAAGATGTGTATTAATTATAGAAAATATATCATCTGAAAAATAAGCGAAAACAAAAAATTCTATTGTTCGGATGCTCAAAAAATATTCGTACAGTCGAGAAATTTAGTTTCTAGAATCAGGAATGCATACGAAGCTCATTGGCTTATGTTAGATCAAAATATGTTCATTGTATAAAATTGCTAATTAATATTTATATTTTACAAATAAGACTTTTTTTATAAAAAATTTCCTTGTATGAATTTTTTTTGCTCTCACTGTATGTATATTATACACATGGATTCTTGTTGCTGTTGCGTCGTCACGACGCAGTCCGGATATAGGACAGAAGAATGATTATTAAGGCGCTATTCATCTTTTCAAAGTATCTTTGTGACATGGTGGCGATGACTTTTGCGCATTTGAGCTAACCGGAGAAAGTCCTTCGATTGGATTGCTGCAAACGTGTATTGTACGAACGATTGGAAAAATATAAAAATAAATTTGTGAAGTAGAGATTCTACAAAATATTATGAAGAAAAATTATAAGAAAAAGTATTAATTGACATTCTTTGAATTAATCTCTAATTTTAAGTGAATATATCGTTAATTATAAAATGATTGAATAAATATTATGAAATATAAAATTTATAATTTTTATAATATTTTTCTCTACTCATGTATGTTTGTATCAGTTTCATGCTACAAATTAAATTAATGTCTAGTAGAAAGTTTTATAAAAAATTACAATGATATATAAATATCCAAATGATCCATTTATTTTTATGCATCAAGTACACTATATTTTTGTTTGATCATACATCGATTTTTATTTATAGTTTTCATTTTGGTTATAAGAATTAATAAAATTATTATTTAAACATATTTTGTTAAAAATATTTTTAATGAAACTTCTATTTACTTAGTCATAAAAAAATTCCTTTTGCTTTGTCTACAAACATCAAATTTTAATATAATAGAAGAGTTAATGATATCCAAATGGAATTTATTTATATATATAATAATAATTTAAAATATTTTTTCGTAACATTAATCAATTTATGTAAATTCGTATGATAACGTGGATCCTAAACAGTAGAGTGACTCAGGAATAAGATCGATCAGGATTTATCTCAACATATCGGTATTTCTTGCTTGAAATCACTCGACCGCCCAACGATTTATATTAGAAATTTGACCCGCATGGCCTGTAAAGGTGTCTGCATACGGCAATTCGTCGGATTAGCGATAACGACTCTTGATGAACGATTCTACGATTCGTATTTGATATATCGTAGTCATTCTAAAGAAAAAGAGAGAGAAGGCGGCGCAGCGCGGCGACGAAGCAATTGCGCGCGACCTCTGCGAGGTGTAAATATCCGCGTTGCAACGGCTCGCAGAAAAAACGCGACTCACGCACTACGCACAACGTGTCTTCAATGTCGCAGCACACATGTGTAGTCACTTATTTACCTTATATCCCTGCGCCTCGATATTCCAACGTACAGTTATTGCTATTCGAAAAATTCGCCCGAGAACTGCTGCGATTTCACAGCACGACATTACATTTTGTCCTCAATGTTTGAACATTACTTTTTTTTTTCCTTTGTGTCTCTTGAAACGAGAGGGGGCCACGTTCACTCATCGATAATGTTGTGGCTCCGTCCCGATTATGTAGATCCTGTGAAGCCCAAGTTGTAAAATAGATCTTTAGTACAGCGGGCTCGCTCTTACGCCTCTTTGCCAGTATATTTATATAGTAGATTTAGCGTTTTTAACGGATTGACATTCTTTGCGATTTTTTAAGTCGTGTAGCCCTTTTCTCTTTTATTTGTTAATCACGACACACTATACCAATCTCTCTCTAGTATCTCTAGTCTTTGGGCCTTTACAGATTGGCTCCCGAAGATGTGCTCCTGCATCGACGGCAGCTCAACGCTGCCAAGTAACCGAGCCGCAAGCTATGAGCGGCTTGGTTCCAATCTCACGATCTTCGAACTCAACAGCACGATGCGAAGGAGTCGAAGAAGTGAGCAGGATTTGATCGACAGTGAAAGACAGGTATGTTATTATCTTGCGCTTTAAATATTGCGCTGTCTGTCTTATTATTTTATTATTTTATTATTCATTAAACGTTTACTCATTTACTACATAATGACACAGCTATAAAATTTAAGTTTTCCAGAAAATAAGTTGAAATATTTTAAATTTTAACTAAAATTTTCTAATATTAATTTTGAAATGTAATTTTGTTGTAATAACTGATTATAAAGGGAAATAAAAAATGTAATATTTTAAAGTATATTTCACTTTTTTTTTTATGTTTCTGTTGTTTACAAATAATTAAAAAATAATAATTTTATAACGTCGTATAATAAATATGATGTGTAGTCAGAAAAATCGAGGAAATGAATATAAAGTAGTGAATTTTTATATTGTGTTTTTTTTTTTAAATTTATGTAAGTGGAATCTATGTATTATGTTGAAAAATAAATATAATAGAATTCATAAATATGACGAAATAATTAAAATACGATACAAATTTTTCTCATATCTTTATAAAACAAAAATTTATCATTGATTTATTCATTTATGTAAATTTATTTAATTACAAAACAAAATATAAATTATATAAAACAAAATATTTATAATTTATTTACGATGCAATAGATAAATTAAAAGAGATTTATAAGAGAGAAAGACTGCGAATTAATTTTAATTTGATTAATTTAATTAATTGTATCCAATTCAATTCAATTGTTTATTTAATGTCTTTCCAATGTTTATTTAATTAGGAAGAATTGCGGTTTTATAACAACGATCACTCTTTTACGACCGTGGTCGTGGAGAAGAATCTACGAACGATCGACCTGTGCGAGTTGCTTAAAGTCAAGAGGAACACGATCGGCGCAGCCTGGTCGATAATCGAAACGTGGCCGAAACTGGGAATCGGTATGTAACAATATAAACATAACGAAAAATAATATCGTAATGTGTGATATTTCTGTCGCGATTATTTCAAATGCCTATGTATTCTTACGGAAATGTAGTTAACAATCAATCAATAAGTATATTCTATGCTTTGTGCTCACGTGCGAATAGCAATGTGTCATCGACCATACTTCTACGATTACTCTCTATAGAATGTTATTCGTGGAATCATTAGTTTTTCATTAACTTTTTTTTTAGAGAAATATGAATATTTTGATTATAGTACATATATGTATACATGTACAATTTTATATTTATATTATTGGAATGCATGCGCAATTCATACAAATGTGATGAACGTATATCCGAACATAATGGATGGAATTTACAGAATTAAACGTTTAATTTGATATCCGAATTGTTATCCCATTTATTGATAACGTAGATTGAAACAAATTTGCTTGAATAGGGAAATGTGGAGAATCAGCAGCGAGTATTTTCGTATTTTTGTGATTAATGCGTGTTTTACACTTGAGAGTTATTCAAGAATTCAATAACAAATAATTTATTTGCATAAATAATTTATTTACAAAAATATCAGCGTGTTCGTAAAAGATGGATAATTCGTTAAAAGTTTGAGGCATATCAAGCCGAGAAGAAGCTTCAAGGTGAGTCAATGAGCCTCTAACACAACGAGAAAACTTCAGTCGTCTAAATTTTCTCTACGACATTGACTCGAAACGAGATCGGAAATAACGTGTGCATGGTGAGGGGTAAAGGGAGAAGGGAGGAAAGAGAGGCCGTAAAGACGGCACAGAGCTCTATAATGCAACCGAGAATCAATAGCGGGCGAAACCTCCAGGAGCTTGGTGCAGGTCAGAGACGCGACTCGCGGCTGTGTCTCCATACGGAATGTTTGTTTAGAGATCCGGGCAAAATGTCAGGTTATTCTAGTCTAATGTGTTTTCCATGAAATCATTTTACCAATTAATTGTATAACAAGATCTGCACTGTAACATAAATCCTTTTTATTAGAACTTATTTAGAAGTTTTAAAATTAATTTTGCTATAAAAAGGAATAGATTTAAAACTAGAAATATTAAACTGTTTGTGAAATATTAAACTGTTTGTTATTATTTATGACATAACAGATATGAAAAATATTCTTTTCCCTATTTTCTTAAAACAGACCGATTTAGGAGGTATTCAAATAATTTCGATATAATTTTAAAAAGCTGAATGTACTACTGTATTGATATTAGCAATATATTTGTCACAAATAGGATGAATTATTCTGTTGCAGAGCGTACTTTAGAAGACCATGAAGATATTCTCGCTGTTCATAGGGAATTGGAAATGTTCGCTTCCCAATACGAAAGGAGGTTCTATTTTAGTCAAGACTTCCTGAAATATGAAGTGTTCATCAAGCCTGTGGTAAATAAAAATACAGAGAATTTTGTTACCTTGCAGAAAAAAGCTGCTGTTTTAATTATACATTTCTGAAAAGCACGTGTTTCCAGAAAATAATCAAATTTTTGCGTTCTTTGTTATTATCGCATCAAAAAGTAAATTCTACTCAATCTAAACGCGTTAACTTACCGACTATCTGAGTTTACCAGTTAAGCTACAGTTGTAGCTGCGTTTAAATAACTACGAAGTTTTATCGACTCTAGATAAAATGTCTTCGATTTTACCGACCAACTTTTGACTAACATTTGATTTAAATGTATGTTTATTTATCATATTAATGTTTTACATTTTCTAATTCCATAAATATATATGTAACGTTTGTTCGTATCGACATTGTATTTTTGCGAACTTTAGTTTTGTGGGTCTGAAATGTCGGTAATATTAGGGATCTACAAATCTTCAAACTCAGCTGATAGTCAAGAATATTAAATATTAACTCGGTCGATATTTTAATACTTGGTCGGTATCTCTGTGAATATTGTCGGTATGAGAGTATTCCGCGAAATCCTCTAGCAGTTCTCTGGTTTACCGGCGAATTGTGTTATATTCCAGAAAAGTTTTGAAGAGATTGTTAGATGGCACGAGAAACGTTTTTCCGATCGGTGATGGGATATGAGGCTCAAGGATTCGGTAGTATTGATTGGAACATTCGTGTCCTGGGATTTTACAGGATTGAGTATGCAGGATTGAGCAGCTCCATTTTAAACTCAATGCATCGATTATGACAAAAAATTTCAATAAATAAATAACATTTTGTTTTTAAATTTCGCAGTAATCATTTTATTGGGTCTTGTTAATTAGAAAATGTTAATTTTTGTAATATGTAAAGAGATTTATTAATGAAGCTTCAAAGTTATTAAGACATTTGAACTGATATCAATTAGCAGTTTTGAAATTCAATCAGTTTAGGTTCATAAATCTTGTAGTTTTGCCAATGATTGGCCAATTAAGGAATAACGAGCGTAGAAACTTGGGAAATTGAACGTTGTAATCGACACTCTTTGGGGAAATCTCGAGACTTTTTCTTTTCCGTGTAACGAGAGAGAGATACTCTTTGCGCATGTGAATGTACATACGAGTGTTTGTGTTTCCATCCATTGAAATCTTTAAAAAGATTCTTAGGTAATGCATGTGTGTTTATAGAACTGCTTTTTGAGATACTTACGGGACGATATATATTTATATTTTCTCTTTCCTAAAATATTTTAGATCTCTGCATCACTATTTTCTCTGAGAATTCATTCTCGTCAATTTTAAAAACGATTTGAAATTTAGTTTCCTTAATGTTCATTTTCAAATGTAAAAGATAACAGTATATATAGAGACATCTCTCCAATTTTTTTTGCAGCAATTTTTTCCTCCGGACATGATTACGTTTCCCAGCGGGGAAGAGAGGGGCACATTTACCGAAGCCGAGAGTGCGTTAAGGGTGAGTACATGTGTAATTTCCTGTCAATGCGATCATCACGAATATAAATCGTGCTAGGTGAAAAACGGCAAATATATGTTGCTTACGCTTATGTTGCAGAATTACTTGTTACGGGAGGACAGTGAGTGCCCGTACGTATTCAGCATGGTGTGGATGCGAAATGCGAGTTCGAATGGTTGGAAGAAGATGTACATGCTACTTCAAGGCCGGAAACTCTACACGACAAAGAAGGTAAGTCCTTTTGTCTCGCAAGAACCGCGGATTGTATTCTCGGGTTATTTTTATTTCGTATTTAATTCATCGTGTGCGGTTTTAAATGCGTATATACGTATTGACAGGCCTTTGGCCGAGGTTCTCTACTTACTTTACGGCTTCGAATATGAATCATAAGCTTTAAATGTTTCGCGGCGAAAGAATTACTCAGCGTTGTTAGCCGCTCAATTCAAACGCGCGCATTATCTACCATTTTGCGGCTACGGGCTGACGTCTTAGAATACGGGAAGACATTGTTACATAAAGAAATACTGCTTCTCAATGTTAATAAGCGAACACATATTCAGCTTATGTTGATTAATACGTTAACATGAAGTGATGGTGAGTTTCTCTTCTTTCCTATGCTCGATTATCTTTGTACGATCGCAGTAGAAAATGCAATCTCGCGACGGAGATCGGGTTCTTACTGACTCATCGTCGGTGAAACGTTCTTTTAAAGACCAAGTAAGCGATTCCTAGACGATAAACGATCGTCAGGTTCTACGTGCATCAGCGCGCGTAGTTCTCGCAGGTGTTAACACTTTTCTCAAGGACTTCGCGGTGCCGTCCGTTACGGATGAGTCACGACACATCGCTGGCAATTTATTTGTAAATCATTAAGCGACATTAACATGTAACAGCTGGGACGCTTTCTTACCCAAAAGTATGACACGAGAAACACGCCACAATCTTCTTTTTTTACGACCGAAGTAAAGAGGACAGTTTTATTAATAAAAATTGCTTGCATAAATACAACATAAAATTTGAGTAACAAGTTTTTGTAGCAATTTAATGTTGATGTTTATTCCTTTCAATTTTATTTGCGATGTAATGTAATATTGTGTTTAAAAGAAACCCGGAATCAGCTGACGGGGATAACGTTATTCTTGCCTCGTTCGCGAAATTGTCTTACGATGTATCGGTTTAATGATAATGTTGATCCGACTCAGCCATCAAGTCAATTCATTTGCATAATTAATGCCATGCGATATACGAAGGTAACGCCTTCGTGGCTTATTCGATAACATGATATGTAAGATAGTCATTTTTGAGATAACCATAGCTGCTAATTAATGTAGACGATGATTCTGAATTCAGCTTATAGGTGGGGTTGTTTTAAAATTAATTTAATTCGATTATCGATTTTGCGCGTACAACCGATAGCCCGCTGTTAAAACTGACGCGTCGAATGGTCGTTTGGCGAACACGCTTCCGAGTTGCGCGTCATTAATCGCCCAGCAGTAAAGCCAGAATCATATCGGCGGGCGAGCGATTATCCGAAATATCGCGCGGATCCTATAGAAAAAAAAATCCATTTGTCACGCATGCGTAAAATGTCGAGTGAGTTATGACCGCGATCGCTTTACGGCTGGCGATACATCTAGTTAAATAACGATAGCGCGACGAATAATTACAGACACACTCGTGTACATAGTCCGCGCGACCGCTCGTGAAATATTATCACTGAATATTCTACCGTTATTTGCGTACATCAGTGCTTCGGTTTACACATTTATTAACGTATATAAGCGATACACGCGCTATTCAATAAAAGCACTTAATGTGGTTTCCGTTACACAGTCACATTTAGTGTAAATCAATATGTATTTCCGATAAAGAATGCGATTATGCTAAGAAAAAAGTTTTTGTGATTAGGTGTTTGTGACTATAAATATATGATGCGATAATTATGGTTACTATTACCATAATGTTACTGATATAATATAATTATAGTTGTATAAAAAATATAATTGGCATAAAAAGATGACTGTAGATATAGTTATTATTACCATAACGATTGTCACAAATATAATTGTCATAATTTACACAATATATATAATTTATAGCTGTTTTTAAGCCAATCATACAAAATATAATTAGCCCAAAAATTATTATAAATTATGGCTAAATTATAACAACTTAAATCATTTTTATATGATAATAGATAATATTATATACTTTTTTTCTATCAACTATATATATATATTTTTTATAGAACTATAAATAATATCAATTATATTATTACTAACGTTATATTATGGTATGTAATTATAGTCACAAGTATCATAAACGTTTCTGTCAACGTAATCTAATTTACATAACTTTTTTGATTTTTTCATTATATAATGTAGAGTTATAATGTGTAGAGTTATCTAAAAAAGAGTTGTGAATTTTAATATTGCATGGTCGCAATTATTGACAAGAATTCTTTCGCGAGATATACGCGAGAATACGTCTTCTTTTCTCTTTTGTCACGCCAAGAACCGGCTTAAAACGCAAGTTGATTGGCTTCGTGTCCGCCGTTGGCGCGTAAGAACATGATTTAATTATTTGAAGCATCATCGCTTTCGGCGATACTGGTATCAGTGGCTAATATCTCGACGAAAGCATTGTTCCGTAAAAAGCTACGACTCACTTCATTGTTACCTGCTTCGCTTCGACACCTCGGGACAAGTCCACAAATAAATCATTATTACAACATGCGATACAATCTCTCGGTAGAAAGAGAAAAAAAGATGAGACTTATGTAATAACACAGGGACTCGACGAATTGTAGTATATTCTGATGAGATCACTCGCGTATCGCAAGTTTATCGATCCTCGATTACGGCAACAATTACATACAACGACGCGCCCCGCGAATTTCGTAGTTTTCTGCAAATCGGATTTTTCTTATAGATACGGTTTCCCGTCGTGTGTTTCGCAATATTCTCTTCTTTTTAGATTGACGTTTCGATATCGCTTTATTTCCTTGTGATCTTTTTCTTTCCGCAAAGTCTAGGATCAATATTCATAGTCCGCTCTCATTTCAAGATCATCTTAAGTAATGTCTTAAGATGCTAATGCGGCCTTCTGATTGGTTCATGAAATCTTAAAATTGCATTTAAAACAGTCTTGAATATAAGAATCGTTTATGAATACCGGCCTAGGAACTTATTTCTGAAAGTGAATTTAGAAGTTGAAATTTTCTGAGTTATTCGACGGATTCAGCTTGTCCGAATGAGGGTTAATTGCTCTTGAAAAGTTTCTCAACTACATCTTTTCCCAACGCAATGGCCTCGCGCTACTCGTCTCTGTGTTCGTTCATTATTACTCGATGGATCTGTTTTTGCATAAATAAAAATTTATATTAATTTTTTTCATCGTCATTCTTTTGATATTAATGCCCGTTTTCATCAATGTGAATTAACTCTAATCTTCAACTTATTTTTCATTTTTTGTGTTTATTTCTATTAATGTAATTTAATTTTAATTTCCGTTCAACCAAGAATTAGAAAAAAATGAAGAGTAAATTGAACCAAGATTAAAATTAATCTACATTGGTAGGAACAGTCATTAGTACCTACTTACTTCTTAAATTGAATCGAGATTAATGTTAATCAGTTCAGTAAAAATGAACATAAATTAGGTTCAGGCCAAGCAAGAGAACGTGAATAAACACGAATGAACAACTTGCTTCAATGAGCGCGAACAGTGCAATTCATTCAGTTTGTTCACGCTCGTTTGCTTGATTTGAATCCGGTTTTAAAAGAGGAGGTTCACAATGCGAACGATAGCCATTCGTACATACGGAAGGAATATTGAGAAAATTTGCAACTGTAATTGTATGGTAAAATAATTATGGTTAGGTATTCTATTTTTATAGTTATTACTACTTAGTAATGATAATTATATTTATAGTTCTACCAAAAAATATATAGTCGGCATCGAAAATGACTGTAAATTATAGTTAAATTATGGTAATTGCAACCATTTTTTTTTCTCTCAGTGTATCGGGCATTGTATGGATATTTGTAGGCACTCAATTATAATCGCAAATTACACTGCACGCACACAGAATTCCATTGTTCTTGGAATAATTGTCTTATTCGTTACTTTTAACTTAACGTGTGGAATCACCTGGCAGGAGCACGATGCGAAAACAGTGTTGAATTAATTAAAAACGAGTAAAATATAGAAGAATTTTTCTATAAGAATTTCGTTTTTCTGTATCTTTATGTAATTCTTTCAAAAAAGATTTAATCTTGAAATAAAAAGAAAGGGCGAAGTAAGAAGAGTCTTATACTTTGTATAAGATGTATATAGCTTCTCATGGACGCGTGAAGGATGTTAAACGTTAGGAAACGAATGAGAAAAGGGACTTCAGGGTGAGGTAATAAAGAAGAACGCGACAATTGTGCGAGCAAAGAGCTGGGAGTACGAGAGTAGGTACCAATGCTAAATAATACGGCTTTGGGGGTGCCGTGAATAATCCTTACTAACCTTAGCATTCGCACCGCTATTTCGGTCCTCCCGGCTCGAATAATTTATGAACTTCTACCGCAACGCGCCAGCCGACAGCCTTATCTCGAGCTGGTTGAAACTCTCTCTCCCGGACACAGTATATATCCGCTTCCTCTTAATTTCTAGCTCCCGCACTCCGTTCCTCAGGGAGATGTCATTGAGGGACCTTACCGAAGCTTTAACGTTAGGGCATCTTTTACGACGGTCGTTCGGTACGCGGCGGACAAGCCTTGTTTATTGTTCTTCGCGGACGGCAACGTATCAATGGGAGTGCCGCATGTAATATGCAGATTCAATATACGTTGATGCACTTTGGGGGCTTTGAATAAACCAATGTGTTTGCATCGTGTTTTTATCGCGCATATAATTTTAGAGATATCGATTTATCTTCTATTCATTTTATATCGTCAGATCATCAGTTGTATTATAGATGTTAGAATTACAGTGATTATATCAAATGTAATTTCCAAAATAAAATAATTTTTCTTGCATTTACTTTGTTTAAGTACGTCGATAAGCGTCAGATTTCGCAGAAGATAATCGTGAACATAAATATAATCGTGAATCATCACATCATATTACATGGATACATCTGTTATATCTATAAATTGTATAAATTGCTTGTATTGAATAGGAACTGACGTTTACGTCCGACTTATTGAAAGTCGCGCCGATGTCCGTTTTTATTGCGAGGTAACTTTCGCAACCCCGATGCGCTCATCCTCCGGTATTACCCCCGCAGAGCCCGATCTCGTCCCCGCCAACCCCCTTTTTCATTTCCTCCCTCGCAACAGCGGGCGTGGCACCGTTATCGCGGAAACGTACCCAGGACGGCAGGATAATTCTCCATCCGCTACGTACGATCAATTTTATCGGCAAAAAACTTCAAGCAATGACGATCCGGAGGGGGGGGGGGAGAAAAATTGCTTGCATTTTCTCTTAGAAATATAAATACTCTTTTGCCTGGGCTATCGGTGAACTAAACGAGTTTCGTTACTTAACATAATTGCCGTGCAACTGTTTCGAAGAAGTGTTTCGCACACGAATCGACAAACGAAGAAAAGTAAAATTGCCAGCGAGAGGTTAAGAGGACGGGATCGTATTTTACGACCGCGACGGTCCACTCTTCCAATTTGTCTTTACTTTCCTCTGTAAATTTATCGTAAGTACGGTAATTGCATTAACACATGATCCGCAGTGTGCCGTTAAGTTTCGAAGGAAATGGCCAATCGTAGAAATCTCTAGAAAAATATCGCGAGCGCCGTGTCAGTTTTTCCAATATCAGAAGTTAGCAGGAGTGTTAGTTTAGCAAAATATTTGATAAAAAGACTACTGTCGAGGAAAGAGAAAGGGAGA
>Ga0157363_1002157_pt1 | contig 17123 bp, 9 predicted proteins | sample AttsexASBM1_FD_111477 | JGI IMG/M metagenome (GOLD analysis project Ga0157363, IMG submission 111477) | Fungus gardens microbial communities from leaf cutter ant in Ribeirão Preto, State of São Paulo, Brazil - Atta sexdens ASBM1 | ecosystem: Host-associated > Fungi > Mycelium > Unclassified ... | reverse complement strand
GTCTTTCAATAGGGACGCTCGAAATTTGTTAGATCATAGTAGCCATGTTGTTAAAGTGACATCTGTCAAATTTGTTGTGAATTGTTTAGTAGTGTATGGCAAATTACCATGAAAGGTCATAGTGTTGAGCAACGTGCAAATCATAAAATTTTATTATCAAAATCAGTGCTCCGTTCGAGAAACATTACGTGATTTTTATCCTTGCCACAACCGTCCTGCCGAGTCGACTATTCGACGTTTGTTGGCCAAATTCGAGTCAACAGGTTCGACAAATAATCAGCCAACAACAGTACGTCGCCGAAACGCAAGATCTGCTGAAAACATCGCTGCTGTGCGTGAGGGTGTACGGAAAAACCCGAGGTGATCAATTTCTCATCGTTCACAAGAACTTTCTGCGACTTCAACTTGGCGAATTTTGCGTCGGGACTTGGGTCTGCACCCCTATAAAATTCAACTGACCCAGGAACTTAAGGTAAAGGACCATAGACAACGCCGTGTGTTCGCTGATTGGATTCTGGAGATGGAAGTTAACTCAAATTTCGCCAAACAAATCATCTTTAGCGATGAGGCCCATTTTTGGATGAATGAATATGTGAACAAGCAAAAGTGTCGAATTTGGGACGATACCAATCCACGCGAGATCCCAACTCCAAATGCATCCCGAGAAAGTTACTGTTTGGTGCGAATTTTGGTCTGGCGGAATCATCGGTCCGTACTTCTTACAAAACGAAGCGGGCGTTGCCATAATCGTCAACGGCGAGTGCTACAAATCGATAAGCAATTTCTTGTGGCCTAAAATGGATGATATAGATACCGATAACATGTGGTTCCAACAGGATGGCGCGCCATTCGTGCCACACACCACATGCTACGATGGACATTCTACACGAGCGATTTGAGGGCAAGATTTGGTTATCTCGCGCGGCGGCGACGTGAACTGGTCACCGAGATTGTGCGATTTAACGCCTTTAGACTTCTTCCTTTGGGGTTATCTTAAATCGTAAGTCTATACGAATAAACAATTGATGCTCTCAAAGTCAACATAACAAAGTCAACATAACGCCATCCAGCAAATTCAGCCAGATTTATGCGAAAAAGTCATCGAAAATTGGACCGCTCGAATACGTGTCACCAAGCGAAGCCGCGGTGGACATTTGAGTGACGTTATATTCCATACTTAATGCCATAAAATATTCTTTCAAATAAAAAAAAAATTGAGTGGATATCTCATACACAACTTGTTTTATTTACATTTAAAAATCGAGCGTCCTTATTGAAAGACCTTCTATATATATATAAAATTTACCCATTAAAATATTGGGCAACTTATATAATAAAGAAAACTTAAAAATAAAATAAAACAACGTACCGAATGTATGGGAATCATTTTTATCATGCGTCAATACAATGTCTAATGTCTGGGGACGGATCGGTTTTTCGGATTCTTGATCATTTCCTCTTGTATGAGTATCACTGATTTTAGATACAGATTCCATTTTGGATATATTCTCATTGTTATATACACTGGTCTCATGTACCACAAAAACATCTTTATTATTCTCAGTAATATCTTGATATACTTTTTTTTCATGATCTTTGTTTTCTGATAAATTTAATAAAATATCGCTGTTGCAATCTTGTGATAGAATGTCTCTATTAAAATCTTGTTGTAATTTCTGTACCATATTATTACTACACAATTGTTCTCCAATATTTTCAAATTTCGATGAAATTTTCTCTTGAACAGCAATACATGTTTGTAAGGTATTCTCTTGTATTGCTACATCTTGACCGATTATTTTAGTTACATGATTATCTTTTGTCGTTTTGTCTAGCTCATTACTTTTTGTATATTTTAGTTGATTACTTTTTAAATCGAATTTTACTATATTATTACATTTTACATCTACTATATTTTCATGATATATATCTGTGTTATAATCAATTACAGGAAATTTTTTCGTCTTCTGAAATTCCTCCTGTGATATTTTTGGAAGCTCGCCTATCATAATTTTTTCAAATATCGGCGCTTCATTAACATCTTCGTCATCTCGTTGACAATGATTGACATTCTTTTCTCTATCTTCTCTTAGTTCATACGATTGTAACAACCAGGTATTATCTGAAAGTGATATATTATCCGTTTTAGATCTTTCTTCTTTCTCTAACTCTAATAAATACTGATTTAATTCTTCTTCAGAAAAGTCGCTGGTATCAATTGTATGTATCATACGTACATTAGAAAAAATGTCACTTTTAGTTGTTTTTATATTATTATCTTGATTTTCGCTACTTGTTATATTTTTATCCAACTTTTTACTCTCTACTATGCTTTCTTTATTTTCAACAAATGTATATTTGTCAATGAAATTTCGCTTATTCAAGTCTAACTGCTTTTGTTTGCTAATAAATCTGTCTGAATTTTCTTCAAATGTATCATTAGCTATGACTTTTTCATCACTTTTGTTACTAGACAATTCCATATCTATTACATCATTATGATTCGAGATGGCCATGTTTGGTGCAGAAATTATAGAATTATTTTCTTCAGACTGTACCGAAATAGGATGATGAAACATAATATTTTGTATTGTATTATCCTGTTTGTTATTAATTTCAACTTTGACGAATTTATTTAATTCCGGTAAAATATTTTTATAGTCCAAAATATTTTCGTCAATTACATTAATTATCTCTTTCTCCATTGAAATTGAAGAAAGTTCATTAATGACATCTCTGTTTGATTTAAAATCTTTCTCCACTGCATCATCTATGGATCTTTCAAATAAATCGTCTTTATCTAATATAGGTTCAATATAATTTAAACTTCCAGTAGGAGCATTAATATATTCGTTCAAACTATTAAACACATTACTGATACTAGGCTTGAAATTTGGTTGATTTAATTTTTTGTCGTATCTATCACCATCTTTCGAATCACTACTTGCATTCTGTTGTTCCTGTGTCGAGTTTTGTGATATATTATTATACATCGTTGAAGACACTTCATCAAAATCAGTATAAGTATGAACACATGATTTCTGCCCAAAGGTGATATCATTGATACGATCATGTGTATAGAAATTATTTACGGATTCTCCACTCTCCGGCATAAATACTATCTCCTTTTCAATTAATGAATATTTGGAGTCAATGTCTATTGGTTGAGTGTCTCTATAGTTTTCAACAGACGGTACTACATCGATTGTTATGTCTTTCTCAGGATTGAAGTTACATATTTTCGGAACCATAGATTCATTATGCTTCTCCACAGTTGAAGCTTCAATCGTAGAAGTTGCGACTGACGCTATTTGCTCTGCGCAATCTGAAAAAAATAATCTAATATAAAATTTTATATTAACTAAAATTTTTATTCAAAGTAGTTTATCTACAATATACACTATGCGCAACAATTAGGGGATTACATTAAAATCTGCAAATTTTCCCAATTTTTAAGATGCTTTCAACTTCCAGAGATCGCAAGACAATTTTTCTGGACATTTTAAAGAGAGAAATCTCAATTTTGAAGTTAAAATGAATTTATAAATTTTAAAATTAAAATTAGTGGCTCGCAAATTACAAACATAAAATACAAGGAACATTCAGCCACGAGCAGGATGTTTTTGTAAATGACATAGATTTAAAATTCTTACGTTAGAGATACAAATTCATAGACATTTAACGTAAGAAAATTAAAATGACATTTTTTGCCCCATCGAACGATTTTTTTTCGCGATAATCAGAAGCAGTCATGTTAAAATTCTAAAAATTTCATCCCTTTTCCGCTTTTCACGAGTAAAACAAAGATGAGGAAAAAAAAATTTCATTATATAAGTGAGGGGTCTTACGTCCCTACTATAATTGTCCAATTATGTTATTGTTTACGTTTTAATATTTAAATTTTTTTGTGCCATGGTCCGTAAGAGCTAAGACTATCGCAGACAAGATTCTGTAATGATAAGCGCAAGATGTAAACTTAAACCGATCAACCAATCAGGATATTGCTTTAGATCTACATAATCAGACGGAAATAGAAATAGTAGTAAACCTATCCATAAGGCTGTAACGATATCATTACCAGCATGTAACTCGCGAGTGACAATTGTTCCGCTAAAGGCTCACGGGCTTTATCGAGTGGCACCGATCTGTATCATTCCCACTCGTATTGCTGGTTGGCGAAGATTGCCGAGTAAAACCGGAACAATACGAACAATAATCCGTATATAAACTCGCAAATTGTTGCTCGCGCTTGCAATTCTTTTTCCGCTCCTAGACGAATCCTACTATCACCGATATTACTCTTAGCAACCGTATCCGTCGCAAGACAAAGTGGTGAAGAGTATTCCATCCATTCTATCGAGGGCTTTCGACCGATTTTCTTGCATCCATCTGCTGCATCGACGGAATAATTCCAGAACAGAGGAAACTCTGTCTTGCTGAGCGTACTCGGCCGCCATATCAACTGCAGTTCTCGCGCCATTGCAAGAGATTTTCTTCGAAAGTCAGAGCATATTCTGTCCTGCCGAACTTTCTCGGCCATCCGGCCAACCGCCGTTTCCTAGTACCGCGCATAGCAAGGAGATCGAGCGTGCTCGTCTTCATCGAGTTCTTCTCAGCCGGCTGGTGCAAGCACCTTCACTGCATCCACAATAATCGACAGCCTAGGATGGAGCCTTTCTCCGCCTTCGCCGAGAGTTCTCGATCATCGATTACCAACGCATTTAACTTCACGCTTTTGCGCTCACACATCAAGATCCGCCGGAATACCGCGCCGTGCCTGCGTTCGAGATTCGCGCCTGGCATGTACTCGCATTCGCGTCGACGAATCAGCGGCGCGCTACCACGCACAGCTGATTGCCGAATATACGTGCCGCATACTAGCACGGGTCGCGCCGCGTCAGAAAAAGTCGTCTGTGGCATCCAGCATACGAAATCGCGTTCACCGAAACAAATATACACACTCGAACACACACACATACTCACATACCGCGTCAAGTATTGTGTGCTCGAATCGTTACACATACATCACATAGTATATATATATATATATATATATATATATATATATATATATATATATATACATATTTAGTGTTTCTAATCAAAACATTCTTCATATCAGAATCGTACTATATTGACTTGCATCTCTCCTTTTCATGCGAACTTCTTTAGCATTCCGACTCATTACTATCGAATTCGATGCTAATCCGCGTCAAAATTAGATTGTTTCAAAGCAAATTTCAACCGACGGAATTTTGTGATTTTTTACGAAATTTTGTCTGCGATAGCCCTAAGGCCATGACATATAGAAAAATTAAGACGTAAGATTTAGGGTCTGAGCACAAAAATTGTCGTAATACTTACTTAGAGACTTAAGTTGTAGACGTAAGTAACACATAAGCTTTGGCGTATGACGTACGATTTATTGCCGTCTCTTGGAGACAATAAGTTGTATTTATGCGTTACACACAATTTAAGTCTAAGTAAGTGTTACGATTTTCACTGTTGACATTTTTATGCTCAGACTCTTAAGTAGTAAGCAAATTGACTAAGAGCTGCCGCAGACAAAATTTCTGTAATCTTAAGACAGTAATCTTAAGACGTGAACTTAAGCTAATGAGCCAATCAGGATACTGTTTTAGATCTACGTACTCTAACGGAAATAGAAATAGCAGTAAACTTATCCAAGACAACTTTCAATTGAAATTCACCTTATTGCGAAGTTATTAATATATAAGTTTACTGTTATTTTCATTTCCATTAGATTACGTAAACCTAAAGCAATATCTTGGCTCATCGGCTTCACGTCTTATGGTCCCTATTGCGGAATTTTGTGTGTGGCAACCCTAAGAGTTACAGAATCGATCCCTTAGAACTCTGAAGTTTCCGAAAGCGAAATTCTAAATTTTTTTTTTACTTTAGCACTTTTTTTGTTATCCAATCAGAAGATCACGACTAAGACTATCTTCGATCTTCTTTAGGAATCAGAAGACGAAGGTAACCTTAATCGCGATTGTTTCTGATTGCATAAAAATGCGAAAAAAAAACGCTCCATATCAAAACATAAACACAACTTCTTTAAAGACGATGGAGAAAAAAATTGAACTCGGTGCAAATTTTTTGCATCAATTGTCAGTGAAACAATAAGGAGATTCGCCTATTACTTTCGAATCAAAAATACGATTGAAATAAATTGTCAATAGCGATTCTGTATCATATACAATATATAATATAGTGTAATGAATAATTTATTATTGTGGATAATTTATGTGCTATATTCTTAATAAATCATTAATGATCATAGAATATTAGAATTAAATAGAATATTAACAAATGTGTATGAGATTGTCAATGACTCGGGAAATCGAGTGAGATTCTTTTATGCAACGTTGCACTGCGTTGCACTTCGCGATGTGACGGGTAAAAATCGGCTATGGCGAATGATAAGGAAAAAATTCAGAATCGGTATAAAAGTCGATTTTGTATTATTTTCATATCTTTCTTTATGCCAAGATGGATTCTAAGTTATATGAAGGGCTTCATATCAGCTGTATACTGCGTTGTCAAGTCCATTACTACTAAGGCGCGCTTTCAGCAGCGTTAAAACGTTAGCTACAGTAAGGCACTATAATCAAAGAGGTATATATAAAGTAGGCAAGGCATAGAGGCCCCTGCAAGTGGAAATGTTAGTAGAAAAGGAAAAAATATGAGACGGCCATCTTTATCTTTGTCTAATGTTGCGCCGTGCATAAAATTTTGAAAATTGAGTGGGACGGCATCGATATATTGCTCTCCTGAAATCTCCCCACCTAACAGTGAAAATCAGAACGCATGCGCGATAAACAAGGATGCTGATGGCCATCTCGTTTTCTGTTTCTTTCTATTCGTTCACGAATTTTTATTCTTTCTATTCTTTCTTTTCTTAACTGATTCCCTTACTCTGTATATATAACTTCTTTGACTGAGTATTCGCATTCGTCATTTTTAGTCCTTTTCTCACTTTCTTGTTCCTTTTCTTAATCCTTTGTTCTCTCTCTCTACTCCGCCGCTAAACTAAAAAGATTGAAGAGAAGAGAAAAAGTTGAAGAGAGAACAAAGAGTGAAAGGACTAAAAATGGCGGATGCGAATACTTATATATATAGAGCCATGCGGCTAATCCCACTTTGTGTGTACGTTTTCCCTCTAAAGAAGCAATCGACAAAACGTCAACCTGCTACTTTTTCATGGAGCAACAAATCGCTAATCGCTAAATTTATAATCATTAATATAAAATCATTTTTTTTTTTATACATTTAATTCCTGTTTGAAACTGACAATTAAGAATGCGTTTCAAAGTGCGATTAAATTGCTCAAACAATATTTTGTCAGCAACATTGCGAAATAGATTTCTATCGATACTATTGGTAGCTAAAAAGATTAGAAAACAACAATTATTGTACAATTATGCAAAAATTGCAAAAAAATAAGAAAAAAAAATGTTCACTGCCAATTCATTTTTTGAAATAGTCGAAAACGATTCTATGGACGACACATCTGCTAACTATTTTCCGCTGTAGTTGGGCCTCTCCGAATTTCAAACGACAAAACGATGGCTTATAGGTCATGCAGACCTGAATTCGAATTCCCCATCCGAGTACGTCCAACATCCAGAAAGCGTTTAGATTCCTTTCGAGTGCCTTTATTGCCACTTATATGCCAGATAATAACATGTTCCTTGGCATAAGAAAAAAAACAGGTTAGCTAAAAATAGATTATGCTTAGCACAAGTTTCTCTTCGATTGTCATCATATTGCTGTCACCAGGGCAATGATAATTTCGTTTAAGTCAACCTAAAGGCATTATGCAGACAATGAAATTGTTTGCGCAAACGAGCGGAAATATTATAACAAACTTATTTCCATAAATGTTGCTACAATCTATTGGAAACCGTTTTTGTAAAATATTTAGTCCACATTTTTGATAACCGAAATGGAATGTCGTCGAGCAATATGCGGAACCGCCATCAGAGGGTTACATCGAAAAATTTCTCGATTTTAAAAAACAACATAGAATAGAATAAAAGACGCAGCATTAGAAAATTTTTTTAGCTGTGTTCTAATAAAATAGTTAGTTGAAGTAAGTCTCAAGAGCTCTAATATTTCTTTTGAAATGTTTACCGAATAAATGAAATCTCCTAATACTTTAATATGTATTTTGTTCTGCATTATAATTTTATTCATATATAGTAACTTACATCTCAAGCAAATGAGTAAAATGTTTAAAACTCATAAGTCACTTTAAGATATTTTTCAGAGTTCTTTATGAAATATCTTAAAGATGTTTCTTAAAGAACTCTTAAAGATATCTTAAAATTCTCTTTTAAGTCGCGATTTTAAACAGGAAAGTATTGTTAGAGATTAACCCTTTTTATTACAGTTTCTTTTATATTACTATCAAATTGCTAGCAAATTTGTTTTATGTAGAATTAGTTTCCATCATGTTGCCGTGCGATTATCCTAATCTATAAAACTTATAAAAAAGAAGAGGGAAATTGTTTCTCTCTGGTTGTGCATAACTGTTTGATATATACTGCCATCAATATCATAAGCAAAATCGGAAGTCGCTTTTTTCAAAAAAAGTGGCAACTCAGGCGACTCAATTTGTATCAAATTTATAGCAACATGCGGGAAACTTGCTATCTGGGTTAGGTGAAACGTTCAGATTTCTACTCTATTCACCCGAGAGAATAGAAAAATCACCCACCTCCTTGAGTAGAACGAGTGGTAATGACGTATTAAAAACTTCCTGTGCGACATGTTTGACATGCATCTATACAAAATTTTAAATTTTAGATTATGCCTGCTATAAACAGTATAAATCATAACTCAAAAGAAGCCAAGTATTTAATCATCTACTAAATTATACAGGTCTGAGAGTCAAGACTGAAGATATTAGTAAGATATGAGGTGAGCAGAGTCCGCGAAAAGTACCGGAATGATTTGGGAATCTGAATCCTAAGAGAATATCCTACAGGCATCAGTTACAAATAGTGTATTTCAGATTTAATATAAATTGTATATTATATAAATTGTATAATTTTATATATATATATATATATATATATATATATATATATTATATATTGTATATACTATGTATTGTATTATATATACTTTTCGTTTGAGTTTTAAAATACTTCGTTATATTTGATTCTTGTGCTCTGTATACTCTCGATAACTTTAAACACACACGCGCACACGCATGTACTTTGTCACAATAAAGTTTTAAATCCATACGGTAAAATCCGATTTTTCTTTTTTGTACACAATTGTTGATATTTCATCTATCAAATGCTAGTTTTTCAAAGTCCTAAGTTGGCTGAGTTTAAATCAGTATCAATCAAATTTCGTAAATCAATGATTATCTACTTCGGAATGATCGCTTCCCAGAAGACGATATGCTTAAAATGATCAACTTCAGAATAATATTACAAACTGTTCGATCAATATTGCCCAAATTGGGTTGTATACACTATTTATTGTATAAAAAAATTAAGACTCTAAATTGATTTCCGATTAACAGGCGAATCTCCTTAAACACTGAAAAATTGAAAATACATGAACTAGTTTTAACAATGGAACAATACAACTGCACTCAAATGTTGCACTATCCAATAAAAATAAGAAAGAAAAAAAATATAAAAGAAAGAAAAAATATTTTTTTCGCGGGTTTCTTCCGTGTCATTCTTGGAATGCTAATGTTTCGCTTGCAATTCACTTCATCAGAGCGAGGAGCCTGATACTTAACTGTTCCTCCGAGTCGTTCCTCTTTTTATATATTACGCTACTTGTTGGAGCGGTGGAAGGAAAGAAGAGAATCATGGGTGGGAGTGGGGGAGCGGGAAATCGATCAGTCCTCATTAATCGGGAGAATAGTTCCATATTTTATTTATGTTGCAGTCATTATCTCTATTTAGATTCTTAGGGTATTTTTGTATCTCTATAACTTCACTATACTTTCTTGAAAAATATGATGTAATGTTGGCTATTGTGATCGTTTTGTCAAACAGTATTTGATGTCCTGTTTTGATGTTGTTGTGTTTTGATAGTGCTTCACAAAAATCCACAATCCTCTCTACTTAACATCAAGAACCTATCCAATAAAGACCTGTCTGAAGACACTATATCTGCGCTTGCCAAAGGCTCTAACTTCGCAGTGGCACCTAGAAAGATCTCAAAGGGAGAAATTATCAATCAAATAGAGTCAATCATCTACCGACTTCCATCAGAACAAGTAGACAATATCCGCAGACAGGAAACCAGTATCCTTTCCAAAGCCCCTCCACCAAACATCACTAGACAAGAGCGATTGGCCCTCCAAGACCTGAACAAGGACACAGACATCATCATACTTCCAGCCGACAAAAGCAACACGACAGTAGTCATAAACACATTAGACTATAAGAAAAAGATAAAGAACTTTCTCTCACAAAGCATACGAAAAACTTGGCAAAGATCCAACTAATACAATCGCGCAGAACACTAAGATTCTGTTGAAAAAAAGCAACATTCCCAGTAAAACTATATCAACATCAAAACCTACATAACCTCTCCCACCAAGACTATAAGGACTACCAAAAGTACACAAACCAAACATCCCACTCAGACCGATTGTTAGCGACATACAACTTATCTCGCTTCCTAGCACAAACACTACAATCCCTCACTGGAAAATCCGAATCACACATAACTAACTCAACGGATTTCATACAAAAAGATTCAAAAAATCCGACTATATCCCACAGACCTGCTTGTAAGTTTCGACATAGAATCCCTTTTCACACAAGACACATTAATTATAAAAAAAACATTAATTATAAAAGACACATTAAACATAATAAAGGCCTCACATGAAGTTCCCTCCGACCTCGCTAATAGAGCACTGCTTAACAACCACTTACTTCTCTTACAATAACCAATTTTATGAACAAACTTCAGGAGCGGCAATAGGCTCTCCTATTTCTCTTGTAATCGCCAACATCTTCATGGAGCATTTTGAGAAAGAAGCCCTCAGAAAAACACTCAAAAAACTAGAAGTTTGGATCCGTTATATAGATGACACATTCGATATGAAGACACGGCAGAGCCGAACTTCGTAAATTCCTTATTTTTCTCAACAATCAACATCTAAATATTCACTTCACTATACATAGAATAAAACGGAAGACATAGAAGAAAACGGAAAACTTTCCTTCTTAGATGTTCTTATCTCTAAAAAAGCTGACGGTACCTTAGGTCAAGTATACAGAAAACCAACACACAGATAGATATCTACATGCCGAGTCACACCACCACCCAGCACAAAAACAGTCTACAATCAATTCATTGTACATAGAGCTTTCACCATCTCTGACAAAGAACATCTACAGACAGAACTCAAAAAAAATGGACACGACAAAAAAGACATATAATCAAAACATATAATCAAAACAATCAATAAACATTCAAACAAGACAACAGTCTCTGACACACAATCAAACAGGATTCTATCTATTCATCAAAGAGGATTCTATTCTCCCATATGTCAAAGGAATAACAAATCGAATTGGCAGAATATTAAACAAATCCGAATTATCTTTAAACCACCTAAAAAGATAGGAAATCTTAAGAAATTCTAAAAATCAAAGACCTCCACTTAGCTCCTGAGAAGTATACAAAATATCTTGTTCCTGCGGGCAAGTATACATTGGAGAAACTGGGAGAATGATCAACCTATGGATAAAAAAACACCAACGTGATGTCAGGTTAAAACACGTCAATCAGCACTATTAGAATACAATAACATTGAAACAGGACCTCAAATACTGTTTGACAAAACGACCACAATAGCCAACATTACATCATACTTTCCAAGAAAGTATAGAGAAGCCATAGAGATACGAAAACATCTTAACAATCTAAATAGAGATAACGGCTACAACATAAATAAAACATGGAAAACTCCCGGTTAATGAGAGACTGACCGATTTCTCCCTCATATCCACAATTTTCTTTTTTCCCTCCACCGCTCCAACAAGTAGCGTAATATAAAAAAGGGGAATCACCCGGAGGAACAGCTCAGGCTGCTCCTCGCCCTGATGAAGTGAACTGCAAGGTTCGCGAAACGTTAGCATTTCAAGAATGGACATGGAAGAAACTCGCGAAACGCATAATTTTTATATAGAAAGGATCCGTGGAAGTCTCAAAAATATTATCAAATACATATATTTCTAAAATATAACGTATAACAGGTATATTATAAAGTAGATATATTAAACATATATTTTTTGTGTATAATTCCCGTTTCTGATGACCGTCTCATATACGTTTTCATATATCAATTTTTATTCGAACTAAACATTAAATGTATGCGAATTCAGATATAAGAAACGAATAAATTGTGACTTACGCCGTATAAAATATCTACTAATAAAGCAATAATTTATTCGATTTTTAAATCCGAACTTAGCTCGTGTTATGCAACTGTATAAAATACATAATGTTGAAGCAATTATTTATTCATTTCTTGAATCCAAAAGAAAATGAGAAATATATTTTTAATAAATATATGGCACTGCATAAATATATTGCACTTCCAATAAATCTGAACGTTTAAAATTTACAATATCGCAAGTCGAAGAATTTGTACAATTTGCAACTTATCATCCCAATAAGAGCAGGATTGTAGTAGGATTGTACATGCTTATTAACAGAACCTTAAAGTGAAGCTAAACTCCGACGAGATCATCAGACAGAAACTGTTTTACAGCATATCGACACATCTTTATATACTATCATATCTATCTCACACCAAGTATGATACACGCAGTCGCACGTTCATGTCAATTTTCATATAATAAATTTGTCACGATAAAGTGTCTAAATCTAATTCCAAGAACTCAACTTTGTTCATGCAAACTACGTATCTGGACTATAATTTCGTAAGTACAAATTGCAAAGCTTTTATATCAAGCAAATGTTACGATATTGACAGCTCTAATGCCATATTGGACTAAAAAATGATAAAGATTTCATTTTAAATAATTTTTTTCATTTTCGGCATAAACTCCACTTCACAGATACGTATTAATGCTTTAATCCCGGAAAAAGATTTTCAAATTTATAAACAAGAAAAAAGTAATTATTATATTATACAAAAATTATTGCGTTTAATCGGTAATACAGACGATTTTAGGATCCCATTAAACGTAAGTATAGTATAAAACTATAAGTATAGGTATATGACACATCTTGATCAAAAAGTTCCCGGAATTACCACCAGATGATGCTCTGAGTCAGCTAATTTGAGTTCTGTTTTTTTGGTTAGGTTGCCACATCTATCATTGACATTCCCACCAAATTTTATCATAGCTTGACATTTGTAAAAGTTACGCTATCTTGAGTACATCTACCTCTGCACGTATTTTCGATTTTGGATTTGTGGACAAACAACTCGTGGATTTTGCACAGATAACGCACCGTCGTACAGTGCCATCATTATCCGTGAATTTTTGACCGAAGAACGAAACGAATATTATCCAACAGCCATCGAATTCACCTGATATAGCTTCCTACGATTTTTTTCTGTTCGATCGAGTCAAAAAACTATTACGGGGAACGCATTTTAACAGCCGAAAGGAGGTAATGGAAAAATCGAAGACGGCTCTGATGGCTATACCGACAATAGAGTTTCCAGAAATGTTTCGAGAGCTGGATCAAGCGTTGGCATATGTGCGTTGCAGTCGATGGGACTTTGAAGGGGACAATATCACTTTTGATGAATAAAACTTGTATTTTGAATTTTCTGAATGAATTCCGGGAACTTTTTGATCAAGGTATACGTATATATATATATATATATATATATATATATACGTATATATAAACTAACTGTTCTTATATACGATAATGTAATATACATATAAAATAATTGTTTTTACTACGTATGAGCAGAAGAGTTGGAAAGTAACATTTTACTTGTAACGCCGTTACTTTTTTCGTTACTTTTACTTTAAGAATAATGATAACGTCGTTATATTTTTGCGATAACGATTCAGTCGTTACTACTTATAATTACTTTTATCGTTACTCTAATTTTTATTGATCGGATTAGATATCTATACAATATTGTTGGCATTAAAAAATGTTCACTTTTATGTACCTAAAAGAATATTTCTAGTTATCCAAGTTGTGTTGTCATTATAATAAATAAGCGAAATACTTAAAATTTTTGTTAATGTTTGTGTCTCGTGTAAGATTGGTCTCCCATCAGGCGTCTCCCCAGGTGACGGATTGGAAAATGCTCGTCGGTTCGCCGAAGAATACCAGGGAAATTATATACTTGGGGTGGACCAAAAACCGTAGAACAATAAAAAAACAGAAATTAATACCCCAGATATACCCATTGACTTGGGTAATCCATATTCTAAGGAGGCAGGTCCCAAGGATTTTGAGGGGGGGGGGGCTATTGTTTCCAAAAGAAGATGAAAGGAAATAATAAAAGGGAAAATGAAAATGGAAAAGAGACTTTTGGAAGAAGCTCCTTGACACCAAGATCTCTTCAGGCAGAATTGTTGTATCCAGAATGAGAATTGAGTCTTATCAACAGCTAGATTTATCCTCATTTAGTCGACCATCAGTATTTCTTATAGAAACAACAACTTGTCAAATGCATCAAGATTTACCAACGAGACAGAAAATGAAATCAAATCTACTGGAGAGGACAGAAACGAGTGGAAAAAAACACTTGATAAATAAAGACGTAACAGCCCAGATGTTGTTGAGAATGTTAAAACAAGCGAAATTAAATAGTTATTGGATAAGTGCTCCGGTCTCAACTCTTAATAGATTCTCTGCTCTTGACAATTCAAAACCGATGGAAAAAGAAAATACAAATAATACAACTATTGCTAGAAATAGAAATATTAAGCCACTGCCAATATTTATTAATAAGGTTACTAACAACCATTAAGAACTCTCCTCAATAAAATTGTTAAAAATGAGTATGAAATTAAAATAAGAGCAAAAGAAAATTCAGCCAAAAACAACTGAAGCCTATATATTATGATTATTAAGGAACTTCATAAAAAAAGGAATGGAATTCCATACATATAAACTAAAACAAAAAAGAAGTTTCCGTGTTGTGCTAAAAAATATCCATCCTTCTACAGACCCAGAAGAAATTAAATTAGCAATCGAAACCATTGGACATGAGGTAACCAATGTCTGGAACATAAATAGAAGGATAGAATAATAAAAAAAAAACGTTTATGCACATTTATCGATCTTAAACCAGGGAAATAAAAATATCTATAACGTTAAATATCTCCTGAACTTTCAAAGCGCCGAAATCTAAAAGACAGATTCCTCAGTGCGCAAATTATCAAAGGTATGAGCACACAAAAGGTTTTTGTTATCGAAGATCTAGATGTTAAGTATGCTGGAGATCATATTTCAATAAACTGGGAAAGGCCATTCAGAGCACGTTAGGACACACATTAGTATATCCTATGTAATGGAAACCACCCGGCTAATTATAAGGGCTATTTACCACATAAGGAGTTACAAAAAAAAAGTTTCCATCTTTTAAATCTAGAGAATTCCCGTCTACTCAAAACATACCCCAACTGACATGTCATTGTATGATAATGTAACGAAAAATCAATTTCCAATAATTCTAATTTTAATTCTAATTTTAATCCTAATAATACCAGGTGTATAAGCTTAAATCCGCTGTTTTTAATCAGAAAAACACATTTTTTTTCCTAGGAAGCAAAAACAAATTTATTCAAAGCTTGCTCTCGCTAACTATACATTTTTCCCATCTTTCGGGCAATTTGTGTATACCACGCCAAAAAAATTCCTCATCTTTCGAGGTAAACCACTCATCAAGCCATTTTCGGACGTCTTCGTAAGAATCGAAGTGCCGCTCAACGAGCGCGTGGCGCATCGATGAAAACAGGTGAAAACAGGTAGTCAGAAGGTGCCAGGTCTGGTGAGTAAGCGAGATGGGGCACTTCCTAGTTGAGTGTCTCCAAATAGTTTTGGACCATTGTTGACGTGTGCGATGGTGCGTTGTGGAGGAAAATCAGCTTGTCATGTCTTTTCCGATAATGCGGCCTTTTTTCACACAGTGCAATTTGATCAGTTGTTGGTGGTGAGCATTAACAGTTTCACCAAGTTTTAACAGCTCGTAGTAGATGACACCCTCCTGATCCCATCAAACGCACAGAATCGTCTTCCGTCCGAAGCGATTTAACCTTGAGGAAGATGTTGATAGTTAGGCGGGATCAACCCAAGATTTTTTACATTTAGGATTCTGAAAATAGATCCACTTTTCATCGCCCGTCAATCCGACGCAGGAATTTTCTTTTTTGTCTGGCAAGCAGAATTTGGCATATGTTTTGGCGTCGCTCCATCTGCCTATCATTCAGTTCATGCGGTACCCATTTTCTGATCTTTTGTACCTTCCCTATGGCATGTAGCCGCATGGAAATGGCTGCTTGAGAAACACCAATTGCTCGGCAAGCATTTTTTGCGATTGGGTATCGTCCTCGTCCAAAAGAGCCTGCAATTGACAGTTCTCAATCTTCCTGGGCCAATTTTCATGCTTCTTGTTACTCAGGTCAAAATTGTCGTCATTGAATCAGCGAAACCAATCTCTGCACGTTGTTTCCGCTAAAGCATTGTCGCCACAAGCATTCGATGCGATTCGGCAGCCGATTTCAAATTGAAACAGAAAAGCAAAGCTTCCCGCATATGCTTTTTTTTTAGCAAAAAACTAGACATGATTACGAAAGAAAAAATGTATGTTGTTGTATGAAATTGCTGACGATGTGCACTGGTTAATGTTGACAGATGTCAAACACATAAAAAGAAGTGTGTTGTGTGCTCAGGGTAGGTTTGTATGCTCACTAATGCCACCTATGAGCAAACAGCGGATTTAAGCTTATACTGGAAATTTTAATCTTTCAATCTAGAGAGGGGAAGTAATACATCTCAATGATGTAAATAATCTCATGTGTAAAATCAAAATTCATTAATATTAAGCTTGTTCTCTGGAATGTCAAGGGGCTATCACACCATATTGAAAAATTAAAAATCTT
>Ga0157363_1002156_pt1 | contig 17123 bp, 5 predicted proteins | sample AttsexASBM1_FD_111477 | JGI IMG/M metagenome (GOLD analysis project Ga0157363, IMG submission 111477) | Fungus gardens microbial communities from leaf cutter ant in Ribeirão Preto, State of São Paulo, Brazil - Atta sexdens ASBM1 | ecosystem: Host-associated > Fungi > Mycelium > Unclassified ... | reverse complement strand
TAATGTAAGAAACATTACCTCTTCATAGCCTTCGGAATCCGATTCGAAAGCAACACGAGCCACCGCGGCTGCATAAAACTGGTAGAGAGGCTCCTGATCAGCGAGCACACTGTAATGATCTAAAACAATAATATTTTGTCAATGCAGCTGATTTCCGTAATTTATAGAAGAACGACAATCAAAAAATGAGCGCGCATAAATCTTTCGGCGTGTATGTTAATTAATTATAGGAAGTTAATTGTAGGAAGTACCATTAAAAAATGTACAAACGTACGCTTTTTCGGCGCAGCGAGTGGAATTCTTATGCATACGAGAAGACCAAAAACTATAGAGCAAAAACTTGTTATTTAGCTGATGAGAATCGTTGATTTAACCTGTGCTTGGTAAAATCAGTTCTTTCTCATAAATGCGTCAATAAAACTCGTTTTCTTTCGCGATCATTTGTAATGTCTAATTTATTATTTAAATAAATTTATATCGAATTATCTATAGACGCATTCTGCGTTCTTGAAATCTTATTGTTAGGCAACTGTCTGTAATAATACTTCTGCTTGTAAGATATTATCCATACAATAATTTAATTTACATTTATTTATCAATAGCACATCCATTTCAGAACTCAATATTATCGTGCACACCTTACTGTAAATTAGAAGAGAAAAAAAAAGATAATTTGGAAATTATTGAGACTCACCGACATCGGTGCTTGTCGGAGTTCTTGAAGAATCGTCACTGCCGCTTCCCATATATTGGCTATTGGTATAAATCGCCTCCTTGACGATGCCATTGTTATTATCGCGGATGCCATCATTTCCGTTGTTCTCATCGAGATAGAAAGTCGGCGGGCCAACGATGCTCTTTCGGCTGAAGTGCTTCAACCGGAAATTGAAATACTTTCCAACATCGGCGTGAGGCTCATTGACGGATTGCTCCTTGTCATCAAAGCCAGACTCGTCGACGGATGTCCGCCGCCTGATCCTACCGAGACTGCCTTTGGTGATGCTCCAGGTTCTGCGAAGCATCTTTATTCGCCTGCCCAAGGACTGAGTTAGACTGGCCTCCCTTGGCGGCGGCGGAGTTGGTCTTGTAGGACATTCCAAATAAGCATCGATCACGCGATCATTGCGGGACTGTCGCGTAATGTCCGTTTCCGTCTCTGAATCGCTGCTGAAGTCATCAGGTTGGCAGGAATACAGACTCTCGTATGTACTATCATCGGAAATGTTGTCTGATAAAGAAAAAGTCAGGATCAGGAAAACTGGAAGTTACCGAACTATTATGAGAATATTCCATTCTTCGCTCCTTTTTTAACTTTAAAGAGAAAGCTTTGTATAATTGTAGAAAGGATTTTTAAACTATTATTAATATTATTATTATTATTAATATTGTATCCTAATCTTTATATTATAAACTACATATATATTTAATATATGTATAGTTTATAAGAGTTTGCAATGAAATTAAAATAAGTTTTAGATAGTACCAGTGAAATCCAGGCTGTAAAAAGAAATATAATTATAATATGTATAATTTTTAATTGATTTATAATTATGATTATGCAAAATTAATATATAAAGCTTTAATTTTAATTTATTTAAATAAATATAATAAATACAAACAAAAATATCGTAGGTCATCAGTGATCTATATAGCGTAGTGCAGGATAAATCATTTAAAATTATCGCAACACAAAATGTGTTAAATATTCTCAGGCTGTTGCAAGGATATATATTTGAAAAATATTATTAGAACAGATAGAAATACAGTGCTGTTCATTGAAATATTTTCTGACAATCAATACTTAAGTTTATATTTGTCTTATGCTCGTTTCTACTGAGTAATTTAATTTTAATTTTAGTTCAACTAACTCTTCATCTTTTTCTAGTTCTAATGCCCATTTCTATCGATATAATTTAATTTTAATCTTAGTTCAATTACTAATTCATCTTTTTCTAGTTCTAAGAGTTAGAAAAATATGAAGATCAAGATAAACCAGATTAAAGTTAATTTATATTATAGAAGTATAAATAAATATACCGAAGAAAGAAGACCCAGCAAACGAGAATGGATTAAAATGGATTGAATTTTTTTCTAATCGAATGCGTATTTTAAATAGCGAATACTTTTTTTTGGATTTAATTGGATTTAATTGAACACAATTAGATTCAATTGGATGCAATTGAATTGAAGAATTGTATTTCCTATTAAAAATTTTGAATTGAACAGTATTCACAATGTACAGAAAAAGCTAATATTATTTTTAGATTGAAAGACATAGAGATATGCTCTATGCAATTCCTATAAATGAAAAATGCATTCAGGATTGAAAAGCATTCATTTTAACATTCGTGAATCAATATTTCTGAAAATCTGAATCCATTTCAATTCATTTCAATCCATTCTCTGCGGACTTAAATGTAACATCAGACATTGATAAAAAATCCGCGATCGACGATACTTTTCATCTTTTTGATAGCGTTTTTTAAGATACCACGCATAGGTACCTTCATGCACATAACATGACGTCTCCTGAGTGTCCATATCATCGTCGAGACTGATGACGCGCAGTTGCACCAGGCCCTGAGTTCTCCGTGGCAGATCGTCGCCCCGGCCCGCCGATTTCCATTCCTCAGCGGTCTTTTGCGTCTCGCCGCCGATGAGAAGTACCGATCCGCCGCCTAGGCTGACGGCCACTTGAAATCATCCGGTTTCAAGGTCAGACTCGCCAAGCCAAAACCGAAGAAATCAGAGGCACGCTCTCACCCACGCGCGTTGGATCATGAACACGAACGAGGGAATGCGAGAGGATATAATACTGGGAATCAACGCGATAAGGACAAATAGACATGAGGTGAGTCAAATATGGCGAAATATGCGATCAGATTCCCCACCACAATGGAATTTCATGTCCATCGACGATGACGAACTTTCGTTTTACCGAGTTAGCTGGCAATCGACAGTTTTATGTAATACGCACGTCATCGAAAAATATATATCGAAATATTTATGCAAACGTCCTCGCGAAGATTTCATGGATAAATTAAGATTCATTGCGAATCATTACGAATGATGACGAGCATGAATTCGAATGAGCTTTTCTGAGAGGAAAAGAGAGTGTAGTTTACTATGATCTTCTTTGCAATCTCTCAGAAGAAAGTAGAAACTTTGATTATTTTTCCGCGCTGCTTCCTTAAGAGTAACTTGAGAGTATCATCTAGCTATGACAATTTATGTTAAAACGAGATAGGAATTTTGATGACTTAATCCATCTAATCAAATCTACATTCAAATTTTTAACAGACACTGAAAATATTTCTTGAAAATGAACCAGAAGATTCTGATCATATCAGAATTTTGCACAGTAAAAAACATTTCCTATTTCTGTTGAAAAAGATCCACTCGATATCTTGTTAAAGTTAAATTTTTAACATTCGAGTATTAATTTAACTTAATATAATTATGTTATTTAAATTTGTATTAAATTGATATTCAACGTTTTTTAGTGCCAAAATAACACAATTTATAAGTAAATTAACAAATAACATAAAAATAACGTGTTTTAAAACGTAAATTCCAAGATGAATGAATAAAATATGTATTAATTTAATCATAAATGTTAATTTTGCTGAAAAAATATATTTTCATGATTTGCTTACAAACTGTATCAGTATTATCTTTTTTTTTTTTAAATAATATTTGTATTACTTTCTAATATATTTATTTGGCGTTAAATTAACACATAAATTTAAGTGGATTGTTTGGGACACACGAAATGTTTTAAATTCAAAATAAATTTTCCGGTGTGGTTATTTCAACTAGAATATAACAAAATGTAATAGATTCAATCAGAAAATTCTAATTGTTCATTTTCAACTAGAATTCCAATTAATGCAATCAGACTCTTTTTTCTAGTGTAGAGATTTGGATACAGAAGATAATATAAGAATGAAATCCTCATGAAATGTACACTTCATCGCATTGGCAGAATATAACAAAATCGTCGCGATTTAGAATTGGAGTAAAGACGTGGCAATTAATTAAATGTGTGAGAAAAGTTTTAAATTGAACATAGAACGCAATTAGAAAACATGTTTATTATGCCGGCGATTTCTCATCGGTGGCGCGATCGACGAATCAAGGACATTTGTGAAGGAAGTTCCGCGACAACTGTTCAAGGAACACAATAAGAGAAAGTAAAAATAACTTCATTTTGTGATGACGTGATATGAAAATCAAAATAATAATTTTTATTATAAAATTTGATTGATTTAAAATTGACGTTAAAAATTAAGATAAAGTCATTTTAATTTTTGTTTAACTTTTGTATATTCCTTGAATGGTCCATCATTGTAGTTGTCGCTTCTCCTGCTGGAGATTCCATCATTTCGCCAGAAATCGATTGTCTATTAAAATGGTTACTGTTTTGTAGTTCTCTAAAAGAAACATCATGAAATCTTTTTCATCAGCCGGAGAGCTAGAAATTTGTTTAAAAAGCTGGAGTCCACAGCTTTTGGAAGTAACATAGTGATTATTCTCCAATTTGGAGATCTCCGTTCGAAATTTGACGAAATCCGGCGTGTTCGAGGACACGGATGTGCGCGAGCAAGCAGCGTTAACGAGCCTCTCTCGTTCCTCTTTACCTTGCGTGTTGGGTCGTCGGATCTTCAGCGTCTCTCTCATTTCCACATCTTGTCTCGGAGCGTAACTCGACGAGCAAGACGCGTCTGCAATCGATCACGCGCGCTTCGCACACGTTTTTGTGTTCCTGCGACGCAGGAAAAGAGATTTTTCTTCGAGGAAACTCGGTTTTTCTTGTACGTCGACTTGATTCAGGTGATTTTCGCGTTGCGAGAGAACCGCAAAAGAAACGACCGTACAGCTCGCGGCTCGGCCGTGACTGACAATGAGAGCGCGCAATTGGCGCTTTCACCTCGCGCTGGTTTCTTAAGGAGCTTTCACACGATCTCTTTAAAGCAGCTCTCACAATGTGCTTATTCAAAGACTAATATCCATTTCCGCCAATGTAGATTAACTTTAATCTCGATTCAACTTACTCTTCGTCTTTTGCTAATCTTTAGAAAAAATAAAGAGTAAGTCGGACTGAGATTGAAGTTAATTTGCGTTGGTGGAAACGGGCCTAAAGTGTTCAATTATGCTCGTTTCTATCAATGTAAATTTATTTTAATTTTGCTTTAACTAACTCTTCATCTTTTTTCAGTTTTGAGACTTAGAAAAAAAATGAAGAATAAATTGAACTGAGATTAAAGTTAATCTACATTGGTAGAAATGGACATAAGATTCACGTTAAAACATTGATGATTTTTTTCTTATTTTTAGAACTAAAAGAAATAAAGAGTTAATTGAATCAAGATTAAAAATTACATTGATAGAAATGGGCATTAGATCTGTGTTAACATTTTCAATGGTATTTTAGAGAACGTATTCTAAGAACGTGAAGTTAATTGGATGATGAATAAAAAGATAAATTATTTTTTACAATAAACACATATTATTTAGATTACTAATATTTTCCCTTATGGATACAAATATTATCGGTAGATACTGCAACTTAATGTACTATTTTAATACTATTTTATGAGTAATAGAAATAGAAATTTGAAGCTGAGAGTGACATACGAATACAATATTTTTTAAATAACTTAAAGACATTTCTTTTATGTATTTTGCGTCAAGTATATTTTGTAAAGTAGATTTATTATCTTTGTAGTTTAATTATCATTTTTGTATCGAATTTTTTATAAATAAAAAAAAATTTTATTAAACCTTTGTTTTTAAAGGAATATGATACTTTTCTGAGAGCTTCAATTTTGCAATAATTAAGATATATTAATTTCAATGCAACGAAAAAAAGCTGGTTTTTTTATCTCATTTCACAAGCAAAGCAGCCTTTAAAAGCTGTTTGCTCTTCTCCTGCATCCTTTTCATGGAACATATCTTCTCTACATATTTTTAGATAAATATTTAGACATAAAGTCTTTATGTCCTATTAATCATTGGAATAAAAGTCAAAGGATCTATACTCCATAGACAATAGACAAAGCAATCTGTAATATTGACAATTTCATTCCTAATAATAATCTGAATAAAAGGCTAATACTATAAATAAACAATAATTTTATCAGTATGTGTAATATTAACAGAGTATCTGTGCTAATCGATTTAATCGTGTGAAGATCCCTTTAAAAAAAAACTGATATCTACTCTTGGCGAAATAAGTTTACACTGTCAAACACTAGATTTCGTGAGAAACCTCATCAAGCATTGCCATGAAGAATAAAATGAAACCTTATTTTTCATAGAAATCTTTATGAAAGTCCACTGGGTGTTCGTAAAATTTTTATCTACCTATGAATGCTCTACAGTGTGCACGGTGTGCACGCAAAATATATCATTAAGCAAATATTAAATGCATTAAATGATTCCTTTTTTTTTTTCTAAAGTACAGTTAATGTACGATGATAGACAACGCAGTCAAGATGAGAGATTTTTATTATCGTGCGCATCAAGCGTACAGAGAGTAACAAGCTTACAATCAAGCTGATCATTAATATATATTCGAGGCAATGACCGTGCAAAATGAAATCATTTTTTCATAAAACGGGACATTTGAAACCGTTTTCAATTTCTTGCTTCAATCAACGGAAGCCGCGCAATCGGAGCAATATTCATTAAACATATTATTAATTGACATTCGTTTTCATCATATCCATCTCAAATTAATAGCCGGTTTCTTGTATAGCTTGCATCACATGCTTGTATTACTCAAGCGGTTTAACCTCCAATTCTTGCGTGTAAAATTACCGTTTTCTCGCTTTGCATTAGCGTTAGTTCTTTTACGAATAAAACACATTTCTCATTATGATAGACAGCTTACATTCTCATCATTGAACTAACAACGGCCCATATGGTGGTCGTATGTGCGAGGAAGAGAAAAAAAGATAATTACGCATGTGCACGTTACGTGATCACGTCCGTCAGTCGCAGCACAAATACGTGTGACGAACAAGCAACTTTTACCTGAACATTATAATACGCGATTATGCGATCATCCTTACTGATATCACGATATAATGTATCGTGCGAGCTGTACCATCGTCTTCGCGAAATTGAATTAGCGTCTTCGCGGCGTTTTTATTCGTAAATCCGCTCGTCATTCTGTATCGAGCTAGATTCCATTAAGTTGATTTTATTTGATAAGTTATACAATATGTTGCGCCATTAGAATGCCTTTTCATCAGATAACTGACCGCGTTAACATAAAAATGATGTTCGTAAATTAATTAGCGTAATTAACGTGAGGTATGAATTAAGAAAAGGTTTGAGCGATGAAAATTTATGTACTGCTATTTTTTGCATCTTAACATGTAGTAATTATCCTGAAATATTCTATGGGCTATGAAATTATCTGTATGAATTATATGTACATTTTTGTTTTCAATAATAACAACCAAGATAATTTGTAGATATTGTAATGACATCAGTTTTAAAAAATTATTGTTATTAATATTATTTTTTAAATATTTGTTTTCAATAGCTAATGATAAAAATTATTCTTTGAGATTTTCTGAAAATTATTAATACTTGGATAAAAATGACTAAATGAAGAGTATGAGAAATAAAGAAATTGTGATAAGCACTAATATTGTAGAATTGAATTATTAAACTCCAAAGTTTACAGCACAAGTACAGCCAAAGTCTCTCTTCTAAATTCTTTCAATTATGTCAAATAGAATCAATCAAATTCTCTTAATACTTTATTTTTAATGAAAATATCTTAATTAATGATAATTAAAACAAACAAATATAATACAATAGATATAATACAATATTGCAGAGAGTTAATGCTTGTTAGGTTTTTTTTATTTTTTTATTTCCTACCATTTAAATTTACAAATGTAATTATTTTTATATAGAAAGTAGATATAAAAAATAGAAATTTTAAAAAGTATTTTAAAAAGCTAATGAAGTAATTTCATTTGCTAAGGTATTGAAACAATTAAAAAAAATGATTTTGTTGCTATGGATTATTTACTGTATCTTTTTTATCGTCCAAAAAATAATCACATTTAATTGCCATGGTTAAGTTTGTTGGGTAAAATTTCCCTCCTTCGCAGCTCGATATGAAAATTATTATCGTCAGTAAATTCTCGCAATGCGAACGCGTTTGGTTGCGATGGTTCGCGTTCTTCGCGTAACTGCGTATGCATTCCGATCATGCAGCGATGTGCAGCGGAACTCGGAATTAATGGAGAGTAGGTGCTTTGTCGTGGTACTTCGACCTTGCACGGTCTTGTCTTTTAGTTACATTAAAGGTAATACTGGCGGCACCATCTTTACACGTCGATTCAATTACACCGCCCATCGTCCTTCGACGTTCGCGATCGCGGCAAACACGATTACGGATTACCACGCCTTGCTTACTCGTTTGTTGTCTCGTTGCACAAAGTCGCAGAACCATGTCCAGCCGTGACACTGTTAAGATATATACAATACTAATTCTTACTATATATAGTATATAATTCTTGAAACGCAAAACTTGTTTGGAGTCGTTTCTGGCATATTAATTTCTGAACGGTGCCAATCCTGGCTTGGGAATCCCGAAGACGTGGCGAACGCTCGCTGATTAACGTCTTGCGATATTAGAAATTCGGTATCGTCATTAGAACTTTCTCAGATATAATTATGGACTTGCATTAAACCTGTCGGAACACGCGTTTCCAGAAAGTAAAAGTCTCACGTTCGATCTATAACATCAATTTGCGAATGCGCCTCGTATATAATCGATAATAGAATCTTAAAACAAGATATTTTGATTATTATATTATTTAACAAATGAGAATATCTCCTATCGATGATGATAATTTCCATGTTAACTTATTATTATCCTGCGAAAGTAGTAAACTGTAAAATATCGGAGGAAATTTCGGATTAAAGTTCGTTTTCGAATTTATAGAATCAATTTATTTGGTATACCTTTCATACACATGCAATAACAAGATTTCAAGTTTTAATCATAGTATTAAATTTGTCAATAGTAAAATTGTCAATTTCTCACTCATTTCTAATAATAAATTCTTGATAATAGTTTCTTGGTAGCATCACTATATTTCTTGTCTATCTCTTTGTTATCTCGACAAGGAGATAATAACGATTTGTCTTTTCTTCAATATCATGCAAATAAATGTTTACGAATGCAGTACTTTAATTGTACTTTTTTTTGCCAAGAAGTTATTGTGTGAATGACAAAAAGCTTGAGCAAGACCCATCATGTGTGCGACGTGTCGTTCCGGAAGACTACATCATCGATGTCGAAAGTACGAATTGTCGAAATACAATTCGAGGAAAGTAGTCACTCATTGAAGAGTCACTGTGGTTCCGTGATGCGTTGTGTAATGCATTTATAAATATTGAGAGAGAAAGAGAGAAATGATAGTTATATATATAACATTCTATCTTAGCGGTATATTTTTATCATCTACCATCAGACTACCGATAGCCTAGAGTATGGTAAATGTTATACAATTATAAATAGATAAGTAATCTCAAAATCACTTATATACATAAATCAATTAAAATCTTGATAAATAGAACATGATGTCATTGGGCCAAAATGCATGTACTGCTTATGTAATAAGATAAAGCGAAATTATTCTTTTCATTTTCCCGCGAATGTCACTCGATCCTTGCAACAGACCTGAACTTATTATGTATGTGCGCTGTAATTTTAAATAAGCACATAGTGCAGTGCAGTGTTCTTCTCTGAAAGAGCTTCTCACGCAAAAATCTTACGTCTATGCGAGTCACGCACTTACGTATATCCACACAGTGCAAGAACGCCAGCAGTTGTTACGGAATGTCTTCAAGGAGAGACACCCGTGTATTCTTAGCGACATTATGTGCATCGTGCATTACTTACGGCACGCGCCGTTTACTCAACAGTATAAGTAAAATGTCCTTCTCCAGTACTCACCATCAAGCGTAGTATCGTGGGTCATCCGTGTCGTCTTGATGCTTCTGCGAGATCTCCTGGATCGTTGTTTCTTAACATTCCGCGACCACCGTTGAGCAAGCTTCTTTTTGCCCGATGTGATTTGTCCTTCAGTTCCTTTTCCGCTGAAATATTAGGTTTACATATATTCGTTACAATCATATCGAATCTAGTTATAACGGCATTCAATAGTTTTTACTCTATTGGATGCGTTCCACTTGACGCTCGCAACGCTCATGGAATCATTCTTGTGGTTTATCACATTAAACAAAGACAAATGATGCTTACTAGCATTGTGAGTACCAAATGGAACGTATCCATTGTGTCTTTGTCAGAGTTATGATTATCTAAGATTCGATAACGTCGCATTAATGGTAAAAAGCTTATTCATCCCCGGACGGAATGCAGTGATAACGATATTTAACATGATGTCGTTTCATACTGTGTTGTTATATATAGTGCTATGATGTTATATATAGTGCTATCGTGATGATGTTTTCTATATTGTGTTTTCGAAACACTTGCGACGAACGATTCGCCACGTATGTATATTAACCTCGTGGATCTAATAATGATTAATCGCCTTTGACCGAGGTGAAGGCAATTAGCCATGTTGTTTTCAATTCCGCACTGTTATCGCTGTAACGAAGTCGCGGAAAAAATGTGTGTACCTTCGAAGTCTTATCGCGCGTGCTGAGCGAATTCCTTTCGCGATGGTATCTGCTTAGTATGTATTTTAGACAGGGAAATTAGACAGGGAAAGCCAGACAGTTTTTTCAAGACATATTAATCCGCGACTAATGTCATGACCCTATATGTCATTGGATCCACATTCAAATTTTACTTAAGAGAAAATTTATTATTCATATCAATATTATTATTATTTTAAGAAAGGAGCATGAAAAACCTATGTAAGTCTTAAGCGAAAATAATTCTTTATAATATCAACTTATTTAATAACAAAAATTATTAAATATTTGATTATAAGTTGTTATCATTAGTTTGATTAAAAATAAATAAATGAGGGTCTAATGGATCCACGACGTTAAAATTAAATGTGACATTTTTTTCACGGCACTTAAGTTAAGGGTTTAAAGTCTCATTTGCGTATTCGTGTATGAATTTCGCGATGTCTTTGACATGACTTTCGCAATCAAATATCGCGGTGTCTTTTATTGTTTACGAAAGATAAATTATTGTTCACTTTTGTTTCCTACTTTTGCAAATCCTGAAATTTTCCCACTGTTCTCTAATTCCCACGCTTACTTACCGCGGATCATTGCTCTGACAAGGGCAGTGTGAGGCGCATGAAGCTTCTTCCAGATCCTCCCACTCGGATTCCTTGCCGTTCACCGAGATCAATCCTAAGACAGAACCGGGTGTGGAGCCGGCATAAAGGCTATTGACACGTTCCTCGCCAGGCAGACCGACGTCGTCATAAACATCTAACTCGTCCCGTTCCTCCTCATTCAGATGACTTTCGCAGTCCACGCTAGAATATTCATTGTTTGTCGTTGAGAAATACTGATCATCGTTTGAATTCGCTGTTGAATCAAAACGCGACGTTTCCGTCGCGTGATTTTTGGACGTTGTTCGCAATTCCACGGACGGTTTTTCGCACGATGTTTCGTTGTTAATTTCTGGTATCAGATAATCGCTCTCGTCGATGGTTTTCAAACTATTTTGCTGGAAGCTAAGAGGCATCACATCATCATAAATCCCCTCACAGTCCTTATTAGTATCGGTTTCGATGTCGAGATAAGTAGTTGGTGGTCCCACATCATCGTAGTCGGATTCCTGATAAGAAATTCATCATCATGCATTCTTTTTGTAATTTGAAGAAATAAGCGACGTTGCACAGATAGATATATCGAATATATCGACACGTATTGATACCTTCGCGAATTTTTGATGCAAAAAAGGTGTCTGGCTCTGAAAGCGAAATTTGAGAAGTGAATCAAATTACACATCGTTCGTGATACCCTATTTCCGCTAATTTGTAAGCGTGCGATGCGAATCGATTATTCGACATTCCTTTTCACCTTCGCTGACGATTATCAATTTAATCACTACGTGGTTTAGCAATCGGGCGAAAGCTAAGCTCGCGCATTGACGTTTGCGAACGTTGTTTCTCTCAAAAATGCATAATATTAATAATTATAATTAAGTTAAAATATTTTTTTTTCGATAAATTACTTAATAGGTTAGTAATCAAGAATTATAATAAATTAGTAATCAATAGTAATCAAGTTCATGTGAATACACAAATATAACAAAGTTTTAAAAAAGACCAAGAAAAAAGCAATCACAATTTAAAAAATTAGTTAATTTATTATATTATTCTGGGCTTTTACTTGAATTAATTTTTAAATTTACTATTTAAGATATTTTCTTGATTCTAACATTTTTTTATATCAATTTTTCACGCAAATGTAATGTCTTTTAATAAAATAAATAAAATTCTTCCTTGAAAAAATTGAACTTCCACAGTTGTTGTGTGTGGAAAATTTATCACTTCAAAATGTGCTCACACATCGTTGCTGATACAGGGTTACGTTATTCACAGAAATTATTTTCTATCCTGTCGAGGTTTGCGATAATGAAATGCATACAATAATTCGTACCATTTGAGTGGCGAAGTTCGATGGTCCTATGTCATCATATTCTTCGCTATCGGTGTTCTCATCGTTTTCCTTTGGAGCATGGCATGTAGCGATCGCGACGGGTTTGTCATTTGGAAAAGTCGTTTTTGTCCCGTGATTGCTCCACAGAAAGCTGCAGTTGGCCTGTGGCAGTGCCGCAGGAGAAGATTCGCAGACCGGCTCGTACGTTTCTTCCGGCAAATCGGCCTGATTCCTAGCGATTTTCACCACCTGGCTGGACTCCAAAACTTTCGCCGCCTGTGAGTCCCTTGAGAAATCGCTCTGTATCTCCGCATATTTTGTTCGATCACTTTTATCTGTAAAGGGTTCCATCATCAGAATTTTATTTTATGAGAGAATTTTTTCTTAGTTTACCTTAAAAATAGTTTTGGGACAACATTGTATTTCCAAGAATTTTATGTAAATTTTTCTCATTAATAAAACTACAATAAAATATAAAATAAGTTTGATTTTATTGAAATGCACGGTAAAAATCTTTAAAATATTGTATTATACCATAACTACTACATTTTTTTAGGGTGATTTTTTTTTTTAAAAGATAAGTCTCTCCGTAAATATTATTGAATGTATGTAATCAGAAAAGTTATTTTGTATGAACAAACACAGATAACACCTGCTCTCGTATTTTATAAAGACGTTTCAGAACACTATATGTAATTTTAGAAGCTGGAGATACAAGAATAATGAAGAAGGTTTGTATAGATATGTATACTTGCGTTTAACCTCGTTTCTGAGTTACAGACAATTTTGTAATTCAATAATTCGAAATTATACTAGCTGAATTTATATTATAAACTGAATAGTATAACCGATTTCATTCATTCATCATCTAATACTTATTATCAATATTCCACATCTCACTGATCATTTGTAAATACTTTCATAATATTCATGAATAAGTTTGTAATGAGAATTATTGAGATATAAAATTGTCTGATGTAGCTTGGATACAAAGGCAAATAAGATTAATATTTATTCAAATATTTATTCGTTTTTTATCATTCAATTCATTTTGGAAGATAGATCTATATGTTTTGAAATACTCTCTATGTTTGATTTTTTTTTAATCATACTGTTTACGAACTTTATCGCAGTGGCTTTATCGCAGCTCCTCCTAGAAATGTTAAATATAATTATATATATACATAAATAATTTCTTAATATAAAACATGCAATTAATACTTTTATTAAGTATTTTTGAAACACAATTTGATAATTAATTCATAATATCTGTATTTAAACAATATTTTAAAATCTTTGAAAAATGAAACAATATAATCAATCATAAAATAATATTAATAATATTCTTTTATAATATTCTTTACTTTTTTAAATATTGTTATAACAACTATTAATTTTATTATTGGGGATAGAATTATTATACATTTGCTCAATGCTTTCGATTATCCGATTAAACAGCAATACATGCATGTATAGATCAAACATAATTGCGCAAATCAAAGCCGCACTTGAGCAAGGCGATATTTACATAAATTCTTTCACGATTATCGAACTCAAAGAAATCTGACGATGTATCAAGAGAACGTACCTGCGATGCTATCAATGGCTGATTGACTTTGCTTGCTGGAAATGATATCGCCCGCAGGAGACATTCTTGCAGCAACCTTGAGCTGTTCAATGTTTCCATTCTTGCACTGCTTGTTCTTTCTAATAAGTAGAGGCAACGTAGCGCATACCTGCTTATGAGTAATTACGATCTGCTCCAGATCCAATCCGAGAGAGTTCTGAACTAAACTGGGATTCGTAGCAGATGCCACGTGAACAAAGTTCGTAGGCGACGAGATGCTCACGCTCCTCAACTCGTCTCTCGATAGGCTTCTAGTCTTGGCGTATGAGTCCGAAATGTTCGAGAAAGGTGCCGTTTGCAACGATCTCAAGGAACTCAGTGAACTGCTCAGAGCGTGTTTCTTTTTCAGCTTTTTCTTCTTCTTCGGCTGTTTCACTAGGTGCCTCGGTACATAGTGCAGTACGTTTCTGGTGAAGCGTCTCTTCTTTTTCTTCTTGTGCCATGACGATACGTCGTCATTCTCGTCACTCGTGATCGATTCCGCGTCTTGGTTCGAGTATTTCACGAAAGAGTTCTCATACGTCTCTTTGATTGCTAGATCGTTTACGGATTGTGATTTTGTGACTGTCTTCGAAGGTATTGGAGAATTTTTCTCGATCTTGTAAATATATGCAATAGATTCGGAAACTGTCTTTTCTGGGACTTCAAAATCGTGCGTGGACGCCTTGTAGTCTGTTATACTAATTTTTTCATAGTCGCTGGAAGTATTAGAGTCTCTTCTTTCGACTGAGCATTTTTCTTTCTCACATTGATTTTCAGTAAGATTGGAATCATCGCGAGAATTCGTCTCCGTTTGTGTATGTATTGAATCGCCATTGTCGCTATGAAAATCCTTAATGTGAGATTCTTCTTTCATAGATGGTCTTGTAGAAAATGGACTTTCTACAGTATTTTTTACGCCTGTCGTATTTATTGATGTCTGAATTTCCTTTTCGAGAGTATCGCATTCGGTTCCGGAATCTAGTATTCTGGTGGCACGAGTCGTTGACTGGTTCTCCGTTTTCGTAGAAGAGAAGGTCAGGCATTTGGAGTAACTTTTCCATTGATGACTAGCTCCGGATTTCACCTAATGATGAAACGGGCATAATTAAATGGATGACTAATTGAATCGGTGCAAGCATCTCAAGAGAGAAAGTTACCAAAAAATTAGGAAAAATTTTATTTTATGATAATAATTAAAAAATGAATATTCTTATGTTACTGAGCCGTTCCTAATATTTTTAGAATATAATAATGCAATGCTTCTAAAACAAAATTTATTATTTCTACAATTACAATAGTTATTACATATAAGATTATGTGTTTCGCGGGTTATTATTATATATTATTATTATATATTATATATTATATATTATAATTGTTATTATTAAATTATTAAATGATAATCATAGAATTCGGTAAAAATAGAATTTATTATAACAAACATAGATAATTTTTCTTGTAATAAAATATTTCATTTTATTGCGATAAAGATGCGATATTCATCATATCTAAAGTGAAATTTTGCGGTTTTACGAATAACAATACGTCAATCGTAATCTATAATTTTTCCTGTCAATCATATTTTGTATTCTCATCAAACCGATACGATGTAAGATCAGTGTTATAAGGAAATCGCAATTCTTTCGTAATAAAAAAAAAAACCTTATCATTCAATAAAAAATAGATAGATGTACGTCAACTTGGAAAAGTTTAATTTTACATAACAGATTAATTTTTTGGGTGCGTTTCTTTGCCTAACGGTATATCATAAAGATGTGTACAGTGAAGGATCGAAGTGCTCCATCTTCGTGATTCTTATCTGAAGTGGTAAGTTAGCGTCGTAAAAGCTAACAAGCCACTCCTTCGACTATTAGCATCCTTTTGCTCGTGTATCCGCATGTGCGTATTTCGTGCGTATTCTCACGTACATCTAAGAGAAAACACATGGTTTCTTTTCTTGCAGGAAGCTAAACTCGTTTTTAAATACATATCTAGATTATGCACGAGAGAATAATCGTGTCTCTTTAAATCTTCAAAAAGTTTTTAAAAAATCCATCTTTCATTCCAATCCTGTTAAATTGTATACATTAACAACACTAGCTTTAGAAAATTAATTTTTTCACTTTTCTGATATCGTTAAATCTAAAACAATAAGACATTTATGAAATCACTTTGGGCTAAAAAACTTCTTTTATCTCAATTTTTTTTTTTAATTTGCAATAACATATATTTGTATTAAAAATTTTAAATAGTGTATAACCTATTTATATAGTGTAGCATTAAAGGATAAAATTATTTGTTCTGAAGATTGAGATTAATCTGTCTTATATAAAGTTTGTAAGAAAAACGTTTCTAGAATTTATAGATTTTAATTCTTTTTTAAAAATAAAATTTGTATTTCAGGTCTTCCAATGAGAACAATAGAACAATAACAACTCTGTTTACGAAAAATAAACTAAAATTGTATTATACTCATGTGCGCGATTATATTGTCAAGAATTTTCCATAAATAATATAACAATCGATTAACATTTCATTTATCGTGCACTCTTGCCTTAAAAACTTACAACATAATTTCAAATATGTACATCAATATTGACATACCTTATAAGATGGTCGTTTGATTGAAGTTTTTCCATTGACGATTTTTTTTTCTTTCTTGTCCGACTTATCTGCTTGCACCGATACAACATTGTCACTTTCCACGGGAAGCAATTGCAAGGGCAATCTCGTTCGTTTCAAAGCTAAACTATCGAGAGTGGCGTAAACGACCTTGTTAGAAATTAGAGTAGCCTTGCCGTTTCCGTGCAAGAAACTCCGATTGGCAGTGGGTGAAGGGCTCATCTCGTCCCTTTTTTTAAGGGCTCAATCAATTTAGATT
>Ga0157363_1002154_pt1 | contig 17128 bp, 11 predicted proteins | sample AttsexASBM1_FD_111477 | JGI IMG/M metagenome (GOLD analysis project Ga0157363, IMG submission 111477) | Fungus gardens microbial communities from leaf cutter ant in Ribeirão Preto, State of São Paulo, Brazil - Atta sexdens ASBM1 | ecosystem: Host-associated > Fungi > Mycelium > Unclassified ... | reverse complement strand
CGAAAAGAGCATGTTGTTTTGCGAAAACTCTCAGAACGCAAAATGAATTTTGCTCGAGGAGGTAAAAACCATGCGATATGTCTATAAAATTTTTCATCAATTGCGATATATGAAGATAAATATTAGTTAAGGGGAGAAACGAGAATAAATAAATATACCAAAGCTCTGTTTTTAGTATATGCGAAAATCTTTAATAAATTTATATATTGAATAAAATTTATAGAGATTCAATTATATTATAAAGTTCACTTGCCCCCGCCTTCAGCAGATCGCAAGTTATCTGATGGGCTCCGCCCTTAATTCTTTGAGGTCTTAAAAGAGCAAAATATAGAAATAATTTATTGTAAGACAATTTTAAAAGTATTTTTATACTTTCTATTAATTATTCTTTTAGTAAAAAATTTTTTGAACTTTTTAAATACGTACACAATACATTTCTAAAAATATTAATGCTTGCTAAATATTTTAGAAAATTTAAGCAACTACAATTTTATAAAGATATTGATAAAAGCAATAGAAAAATAATTAATATAATATATCATGGCATTAATTTGTATAGGATTTAATTTAAATGTTCTTTATTTCTAAAGTGATAATTATTCCAAATTGTTTGCAACATAACAAAAAGAGTATTTGATTTTCTGTATATAAAAACTGTTTTGCTTTTGGTTCAAACCGGTTAGTCAATATAAACACACATACCACATACACAACTTTTAAAATTTTTATGAACGCGAAACTCGGAAATGGTTTTTCAATATCTCGAATTGGAAGTTCCCGCCTATTACGTTTTTTTTACGTCATTGAATACATTCGTCACTCCGAACGTGTCTAAAAACTCGCTCACTGACTCACTTGCACTCACTTTAACTTACTTTACTAACTTCTCTGATTGTCACGTAGCAGTTGCTCTTACGTACAGAGTTGTATTTCTCTGAACCGTAAAATTTTAACTTTAATCCGACTGAGTTTTCAATTCTGTTCACTTGTTACTTTACGTAAGATTACGGTTGCTGATGTTTATAACTAAATTTTACAAAAAGATTCTAGCTTTTAATGGAGGAAAGAGATTTGTTTAAAATAATTCATGTCCAAGAACTGCAAGAAGTCTCTATCCCTCGCTAGTGTATTACCTAACTATAAGCATTGCGCTCGACCTACTTTGACAAAGTAAAACTAAACTTTCGTGAGCTCATCTATAACAAGGCCCGATATCAAAACTGTTATTTCATAAGAGTCACCCCCTGGCACATGTCCAAGGTACTGTGAATCAGAGCAAAACGTTCGCACTGCAATCTCCTCTAGTTTGCAGTACGTATAATGTACTTCGACCCGTTTAAGAGGAGCGCAAACAGATATGATCAATTAAATGTTATTTACGGCCTTTGTAAAGGAAAGATTTAAACCGCTTTTTATCCGGTAATAAAGATTAGCACGAGTAATATCAGAGATATCTTTAAAGCACTTTCGGTACTTAACGCGAGTGAAGTATAGCGAATCGCAGTAGTAATATTGAGGACTGCATCGACAAGGAATGCGTCGTTTATAATCCCGACGTAATCTAACTGAGCCAAACTTGGCTGTAATGATGTCATTCTTGCCGATCATAGAGTAGCTACGAACGACCGTCTATTCTCTAAGAACGCAGGTATTCCGCGTTCCTTTCCCGCATCGACGGATCTCAGAACTTCAGTGAAGCAACGAGCTTAACCGGAGGAGGCGTGTAGAGGGTCGAAAGCTTCAACGACTCCTTTAACGACTTTTCGCAGGCTCAACTTAGTGAGAACTTAACCGTTTTACGTCTCTCTTTCTTGGTGCGATACGGAAGAGCGAACATTATCCCTTTTTCGTCATAGCTATGTATACTCGGCATTCTTCAGCAGTACAAACTGAAGCTGATAGAACCGCATAGTGCATCAAGATTTTCATCAAAGACCATCTTGTTCTGCGTAGAATGTTGTTTAAACAAAAGAGAACTCTCTCGGTTCGAAATTATCGAAGAGATACGTTTCCTTCTCTTTTTACCGCTTTCGCATCAGCGGGTGAAAAAGCAATGGAAGACTCACTTCAATGAGTTCCTCCGTTCGAAGATTAAAAGTCGATGGAGAACCGGCGCGGTAATCAGCGACGCATCCAAATCCCTCGAGAAACTCCTCCTCCCCCTTTCTGTCGAACTTAACACTGTATAATGAAACTTACCCCCCACTATCAGCAGCAGGTGGAGCAGACCACATCGCATTTTTTTATACTTCCGACGAAAGTCTTTATCCATTCTGCCGTGAAGAATCTTCTGTGTCACTGTAACGCGCGCACGTCGCGCTTTTTGTCTACATATATCCTCGCTCGCCGATTGGTATCACGGCGTTTTCGTTTTCGCGGTTTCCCATAAAAAATGGAAGAGGATCTATTCGCGCGAACGAAAGCGCGGAAATGCGCGGACGCGCGACAACATCGGGCGAACGCAAGAGCGGAGAATTCACGGATAGATTGACAACTTGATGATATTTTTTTTTTTTTTTTTTTTAGTCCCGTTCGCGCATCGATCAGCCGGAATCGCGTAAACGTTTGAAATCGGCAAGACTGGCGACACAGCGCGGGCGCCACGCGGCCGCGATAGTTCCTGACTTGCAACTGACGAGGGATGCTGCACGAAGAGTTTGCGCCAGCCTCGCGCCCGCGCACAGAATCCTTATTCCCTTCACCCCCTAACCGGGCACAGTCAGTTAGTCAGTCTCTCTCTCCCGTCCCATATCTCCGTTTATCCTGCGTTCTTCCGTCCATGTTCTCACTCGTACCCTGCCCCCTCGTTCATCCCTTCACCCGTCTACCTTCTCTTTCGGCGATATCAATCCGTCCCCTCTTCTCTTCCCTCTTTTCTCTCTCACCCTCTTATTCCCGCATCCGCACTCACACGAAAACTTCTTTCTCTTTTATGCAGCCCTCTATCGCTGTAGTTGTCTTCTGACTCACTCACTATTACAGTTTTTCCATCGCTCCCTCCGTCCTTCACGCGGCGTGTCGCCATCACTCCCTCTTCCTTTCTCCCTTTCGCACGGCAAACGATCGCGCGCCCATCCATCCTTCGGATTTCTCTCTATCCCACTTTCTATCCAACTCTACCACCCCCTCGGTCGCCCCGTTTATCTGTCTTCCATCCCCCACCGCGTTCGCACTCACCATCTCCACCACATATCTAACCTCGCGCGCATCCTTTCGGCGGCTGTATCTCAAACACTAAAGAGTTTCTTAGGAAATTGAATTGAATGCCACCCTTCCTCTCGTTTCTGTCTCTTCGACGGCCCCTTCGTTCTCCAGTGCGCTGTCTTTTCCACCGTTCCCGTGCTCTTCCCCGTTACTTTCGGGGGTGACCTCGTCTCCTATCGTCCTTTTTCGTTCCTCTCATTCTATCTGTTTCTCTCTTTGTCTTTTCCCTGTACTATTTCGTTTATCCTCGCACTCCGGTGTCGTTGGTCTTCGTCTCCGTCATCACTCTCTTCCCAAGAGTTTCCACGAAACTGATTGTCTCGTCGTTAAGCGGCAATTTATATGTTAACAGGCTCGAATCGGTCGAGAGTCATGCATACGTTTAAGGAATAGGATTTCGTAAGAGAGAAGTTTGGATAACAATGAGGATGACGACACGAATGACAGCACTATCAAAAAATAAATTATTTAGGCATGTTGTTTTACTTATCATTCAGCGTTTATTACAATATCTGTGATCCTCAATATCACTTTCATGATGCGATAAAATAGAAAATATAAATCTCAAGTAACATTAAATTATAAATTTATTTATCTATGTTAAAAGTATGCACAAAAATGTGAATATAAATTGTGAGACGAGGATGGACTGTGTACGAGAGACTTCATTATTATAATTTGTTAACGAACTATGCGCGAATACTTTTATTCTTTAGATCCGGTTATTGTGTATGTACAAGCTTTGTTTTTAGCAGAGCTACAAAAGAGCTTGCTCTACGCAAAGCAATTAGTTTCTCTAGGAACTAACATGAAGCGGCTGAATTTGTGTATAAAGTTAGCGTAGAGAACTGTGTTGCAGTATGACAACAGTTCAGTTTAATATCCTGCGACATCGTCGTGTTAAAGTAAACTTTGATCACATCGCTTGGAATTCGTTTAACACTCGTATAGTCATATGAATTTTCATAACTTTGTACTTACGGCGCTATTATGTAATAACGTGGCATGAGTAGTGTATAATGTATTCAAAGAACAGAGTTGTCTTAAATTAACAAAGCAAGAGAAAAACGAATATTAAAATTATTTTCTTAAGAAGGAAGTAGAATAGAAATGTAATAGAAATAAAATTGGGATTGTAAATATAAATTAATAATATGTTATATAATAATATAAAGCCATTCATAGATGCACGTTTGAAGGATAAAAAATTCTTAATGAGAAAATGTCACATAAAATAACACTCAAGAATTCTTCAACTTGAGTAGTACTATGCAAATTATATTTTTTTTTCGTTAATGCACGTTTAAGCCCATAAAAATACAAGCACCGGCGCAAAGTGAACTCTTGGCAACAACGGGATCTTTAAAGAGTCATAAAATCCTCAAACTGACGCAAAACATAAGGAATTTACAGAAAAGAGTTCTCAATTAAGCTATTCGATCAGTTCTTTGCTTATTAACCGGTGCGCGTTGTCTCGTTGTTTTCGTTGCCGACAACGCGATAATTAATATGGTACTCTCGCGAAAGTCAGCTCGTTACCTCGTACAACAGTCCGAACGACAGTGCTGCAGCTACTCCATAATTTGTCGCCATGACGAGCTGTGTCGTTCATCAAGGTAACTCCGCGACATCGTAACGCGCGGATTCGCAAATTTCATCAATGCATCATACGTAACGAAGGATCGAAACAGTCGCTGCGTTCCAATCGGATGCTTTTCACAACGAGGCGGGCGGATCGGGGATTACGCGTGTAACTTTGGCAAATAGGCTATAGGGAAAATATGATGGCGGAGGGTGAATCCTATCAATTCGTTGACTCATTAGACGGCGGCGTGATACGCGAATTCTCTAGCGCGCGTCCCATACCGCGACATTCGACAGGAGCAATCGAACGTGGTAAACTTGTGGTTTCGCTGCGAAAGCATTGACGCATTTGATTAGCGAGGCATGCGAAATTAACTCATGAATAATTCTATTTGTGCAAAATTACTCGTAGCGAATCTCGATGAAGATGACGGAGCGAAATCAATATCGAGAGCATTACTAGCGTTACGGTCTCTTTTTACGCAAGTGGTTATAAATAGGAAAGAGCTGACTTAACGGATTGCTTACGCTTTTACTTGTTGCACTTGCTTCATTATAAAAGGAACAGATAACATTGAATAGTGCTTCTTGATGTTACAAGCATTTTCGTGTATAAATAAAGGAAGGAAGAGGATTATGGAATATTATTTCGTTTTATTGAAATATTCATGTAATGTAACTAGATCTGATATAACTAGGGTTATCAAATCCGAATCATAAAGTATCTACATATGTATACTTAAAAAAAATGATAATCCGAGAATGGAAGAAAGAGATAATTTTTTATGCAATATATATAAATGTAAATATTTAATAAAATAATTTTTTAATATAATTTTTATTGACAATTCTTATTAATATAATTTTATAATATATATAAAATTTAATTAATAACTACAAAAGTTTTATGACCTCAAAAAGAATTCCTAAAAGAATAGATAGATTATTCTATAAACAATTCCAACAATATTATGGCAACATTGCAATATTCTAGTAATACAATAATATTGCAAATGTTGCAGCAATGTTGCTGCAAGTTCTTTATGTTGTAAAGCACAGTTTATCAACAGTAAATTAATATGAACTATATTATGGATAAAAGTTTTTTTTGGGTATATCAAACGAACGAAAAACTGAAAAGAGATAAAAGAATACAGTTATAGAATTAGAGGAGAGATATAGAACATTACTAACTACGTTACGTAGTATAATTAATTTTACACATCACAGATACATGCACACATTACCAAATTTAGTTCAATTATATCATTTGCAAGGTATATTTAAGGCCTCCAAGCTAGACTGAAGTTGCAAAATTAATTACCAACATATTTCTTAAAATTATGTAAAGAATATATGTATACTTGTAAAACTGTCCGCTACATGCAAAACTAAACAGCTTTTATGACAGCGCAATAAATAGTAACGATCAGTGATCATAATATAATGTCTAAGCAAATTGTGCAAAAGTAATTTGAATGGTCGCCTCCAGAATGTAGCACTAACTATAAAACTATAGTACAAGCTATTTGGAATAATTAACTTCACATTTGATTTAAAAATTATATAGTTCCGTATCTCAGTAAGTTATAGATACTATTTCTGAATTCGCAACAGTATGTGTCACATCGGAAAGGTGAACTCCGTGTACTACCAGGAGGATTATGTGTACAAAGAGCGAGAAAGTTTAATTACTCCCATGTGAGAAGTTACTACAGTAACGTACACGGTGCGTTCTCTCAAAGCGCGGATCGATCAACCGTATGGAATTTGGAAGGAAGCTGGCACCATGGAAAATCACGTTTTATTCGATGAGTTACTCGGATTGAAGCGCCATGAGCTTTTTTGACATCATCGTAGAATGCGTGTGAAATTTTGTAAGCCTTTGATGAAATTGAAGAAAATTCTCCGGAAAGTTTGTTTGACACGCGCATAGAATTACTAACAAGGAAGTTCGACAAGTATAAAATTCAAAAAATTCTGGCACTTTGCATAAATTTAGATAAACTTAATTACAAAAAATTTTTTTTATTACTTAATAAATAAAATTGATAGCATATATGTATGTATATAAGTGTATTTTCAGCTTGTTTCTCAAAATAAGCACATGTTTACAGAACACAACTTTTTCACATATGGTTAAATTTACTTTATGGAATAAACTTTAATTCAGTTTCAAAAAAAATTTGAAAATTTAAGAAAAAGGAATTAGTGGTAAGGATATTTTTTTAAATTTAATATTTTTCAAAAATGTAACCACTTTTATTCGAAACATTTTTTTGTATTTCCAATTGTTTCTGAAATATTCATTTAAAAAAAAAACCTAAAAACTGATTTTATTCAAGAGGATGCTGTATCTCTAAAACAGAATTATAATAGTTAAAAAATTTTTTTTTACAATTAGATCCCTTTACTCTAAATTTATGCAAAGTCAGATTTTTTTATTTTACATTTGCCAAACTTCTGTTTAAGTAATCTAACTGAGACGTAACAAATCAGGGGAGAGAGGGAAAATAGTTGCGATCACGTAAATCTATACTCGCTCGCGTAATTTAAATTGAATGAAATAAAGTTCGATTAGCCGAATAGACTCAAGGGCACGTGTAATTGCGAAGTTAAATTACTTCCACGTGAGAAGTTACGCTCGCGTTCGTTCGCATATAATATGTTTCCAGCAACAAAGTTGCTAACAAATCAGTGCGAAATTCCAGAATAACGTGGGGCTGCGGCTCGCGTGGACAAGTTTCGCTTTGGCCTTAACTTTCCAACTTAACTGCACAACTTTAATATTACCGAAATAAAGTTGTGCAGCAAACAGCACGATAATCGGGCTATAAAAGAGTTAAAACGAAGTCGAAGCGGTAAATTGAAATAGAAATATAAAAAGAAAGAATTAACGAGACAATAACGTATGTCTACAATTTGCATAGAACAGGAAAATTAATCCTTCGCAGACTATTCTGAATTTCATCATTTATGGCCGTTTCTACTAATAGATTAACTCGGTTCAACCTACTCTTTAACTTTTTCTAGTTCTAAGAACTATTCTTAAAATTATTATATTCCCGGTTCGTTACGTGTCAGTAAGAATACTTAGTAATTCTATGTGCATATAAAACTTGAAGAATTTTTGAGAGTAATCTACAGATCACTTGAATTGCTGAGAGAGATTTTTCAAAGATTTTAATCTTTAACAAATTTTTTTTTAATTCGATATACTCTTTCAATATTTAGGAAGACGATTGTACAATTATATGACGTAAAATATTTTATATTTTTTTACGTGTTCAAAGAAAGTACAATACAATTTTTATTTTTTTGTGATCATGCGATCATTTTATTTTTACATTTTTTAATGTATTTTTCTTCATGGATTCCAAAAATTATCATGTAAAATTATTATAATGCACCAATAATAACGCTTAGGATGATATACTTAGGAAAAAATCCTTTGAATTAATTTTTAAATAATTGAAACATAAATAATGAAGATTTTATTACAATAACTTTTTGTACTAATTTTTCCTTGAGTGTAGCGTCATTATTATGATAAGTTTTAGTTTTTATTTAAAAAAATGCATAAGAAAACGTAAAAATAAAATTATTTCCAAACGGTCATAAAGAAGATTCTTTCCTTTGAGACAAAATCGGCAAAAAAAAAAGAAAAAAATTCCAAATTGAAAAATCTGAGATTTTAAATCTCCATGTAATTTAAGAAAATTAAAAAGATTACTGCGAATATCAAATGCAATGTCTACTTTAGGATAATATCACGTGAACATGCATAATTTTAGATTTTAAAAATAGTGAGATTAATGTAGAAATCTTGTCTTCTTTTTTTACCAATTTAACATTCCTGAGATGTCACGATGGCGGTTCTAAGCGAGCGAGGTCTCCACAGGAAGTTCGCGTTGTTTTATAACAATTTCAATCCTCCAAAACGCGTCACGAGCAGAATCAAGAGGCATACGCCCACATATAATTAGAAAGTTAAATTACTGCTATGGCAAATGTTATTCTCGTATGCGAGCTGCGCGACACGGGGGCGAGGCTGCATCGCTTCTGCATCCCAAATTGTGCGATTTACCTAAAACGTTCCATTATTACCGCACGTTGTAGCGGCCAGAAGATACTCGGTAACGCGTAAAATAGGACTGGACGTAAATCAGGAAATTATTCGGCCTCAGAGAGGGACGTAAAGAATTGGATTTATTGGATATTTGTCGCAAGTTCAAGAAGTAAAACCGCGATACCGCGAATAGATCGATGGACTAAATTTGTATTACAGATTTACGAATAATCAAATTATTGCTTTAATATGCTCATGAATTATAATTGCAATATTACGAAATTATGATATTGTAAATTATACAGTATAAGCCGTTGAAATAAACAGTCGGCACACACATCAATAGATTATGCGTGATAAACGCGGAATAATAATCGCAAAAACGTCGGGGGGATATGCGGCCGGAATGGAGCAGATTGCACCCTTGATTCGCCGCGCTGGTGTCAAGGCGCGCTAACGCAGAAATGTTACATCGCAGATACACATAGAGGAAAAAGGTAAAAAGTCACGAGTAATAATAACAAATGAAATTCTCTCCGTCGTCATGGCGGCATTCACAAGTCGCGCGCGTACATGCTGCAAAAGTTATATCACTCCCGCGCAAGATGTTAGGTCCTATGTACGTAACGTACACAACATACTTCTGGGGTAGGGAGAGCACGGGTGCGGAATCATCGGAGAGATATATCTGGCGTGGAAAACTTGGTATGGGTTATAGGGGCTGATATGCGAAAGTAGGTCACGTCACCTTTACATCCGGGTGTGGTGCACAAATTGACCCTTAAACATTAACTCCGCCTGCTTTACGCCTCCCTATGGTTTCAGTGGGGTAATATCCTCAACTTTTAACGACTCGGGTCTCCGACGGTTTTCATTCAGGTTCAGTCTCTCTTTTTAACTTCTTCGCCGCCAGCTGCTTTCCTCATTTCTCCCGTACTCTCTCCACTGTCGCTGCGCAGTCGAGTGAAAATACCTGCTTGGCGGTTAACATCGGGGCAATTCGCGCACCACCGCGCGGTGCCGGTAAATCCCACTTTTTCACTGCTACTGTGGATCAAAATTCATTCTCCTCGCGAGAAGCAGAGCGATTGCGGATAATGCAATACGTCGGGAGGATTATTCGCTCTCGCCAGCGTGAATCACCACGATCCACCGTGGTTCGGACACGAGCGCGGATTAAAAACGTGTATGTGAAGCTATGTACGTGTTATACAGAATGTCCGCAAGAGATCCTCATTAACCTTTAACGATATTCTCTTTCATTGAACATAGTGTGAAAATACCGAAGCGCTTATCGTAAACCGAATAATTCTTAATAAATTGAATAATAGAACTATTAATAATGATAGAATTTTATTGTTTATTTAATTTCTAATTTATTTAATTTTTTTTTAATGGATTTAGAGGATTAGTTACAAAGATATTTTTAATTCTGAAAAATGAAAACTTTATATAGCAAATGTTGATTGTTCTACAATATTTTTGGCGGATATTAATTCTCAATCAGCCGAAAAATATCCTGGTGAAGATTAATGTGCTGATGGCGAGTCACACTATACACTTTAAACTGGTAATCGGATTAGGTATTAAGCGGTATTTTCACCTGCGCGACATGCTGAACTTTATACGTGGCGGTATTTTAAAGCTACGTATCGTTAATCCATGCTTCCTTTGATGTGTTTTTCCATGTATTACTTTAACAAAGAACAAGTATGTATAATGAAAAAAAAAAAAAAATCAGATTTGTTAACACGAGAAATTTATAATACAGACACAGAGGTAATTCTGCATGAACGCGGGACACAAAAGGGAATATACAAAAACCGTTTTAAATACAAAACAATTTAAAATGTAACTCACTCGTTGTTTACATTTCCTCATAAATTCAGCAAATATTCAATATTATACTCTGCTATATCGATGTACTTGCGGTCACATTTACGTTATTGCATTTTTAAATATTATTTCTTTGTCATAAAATTATCTGATTTTTACTACTCTAATTTGGATTCAGTAATTTATGCAAGATTAAGTAGTCAGAAATTATAAAAAATCTCGACATCGTATTTCCGTATTTGCCATCAACGCAGTTTAACGTAACATATTCGATGAATATCTATTTATATCTATTTCATTTTCGAGGGGTGACTGAGTTGGTTGTTATTAAGAAATATGTTTTCCCATCTTTATCGCATTTTGATCTAATTTTTATCGTGCTTCGTTGAGAGCAAGTACGTCGGATGGTCAGGGCTGTCCGGGCGGAATTTAACGCAATTCTGCGTTTAATCCGAACTTTCAAAGCTGTTAACGAGGACTGGCCGCATGTCCCATCCTCTTCCTCCCCTCAGCCAGCACCCTCTTATGCTCATCCTCTTCATGTTCTCTGCGTTCATATGTGTGTGCGCGCGTACGCGATCTCGAAAGTGTGCTGGTACCGAGCGTACATGCAGCTGGAGCACTTATGGCACAGCACGCCAAACGTATTCTACTCTATTACTATTAGTTCGGGGGCTGTAACTTATGCAAGATTAAGTAAAGTTGCCCGAGCATGCCAGTTCGACGAAGTTTGACGTCCATTAGAGCATTATTGCGACGATAAGATGAATCGGCGGTCGATATTATCTTCGTCTATTAACTGATATTACTGTGTGCGTATTACTGTACGCGTTTGCGTGTATGTGCGCGCGCGCGCGCGCGCGCGCGTGTGTGTGTGTGTGTGTGTGTGTGTGTGTGTGTGTGTGTGTGTGTGTGGTGTGTGTGAGAGAGAGAGAACGAGCTTATCTAAACATACACATATCCGAGATGAGAGAGTTTTGTTTGACGTGGCGAGATCGCTTTTGTTCATAACTGTATTACCTACCGAAAACAGAAAAAAATGCACTTTGGATTATACCTTGCGACCCGAGAAAATGATGCATCTACCTCGATGATGGCTCGCAGTTATTTTCACATTCTATTACGTTACTTCTTATCAAATGGAATATCTAGTATGGCATGTAATAATGTACCTTATTGTTATAGTCGAGCAAACTCGCAAATAGCATGTGCTAATTCAGTTATTGGATAGACACACCGCGATGACTTCAATAAAGCACATGTATTTATACTCAAATGTGTGATATAAACATAACGAGTCTTCGCTCGACCGAAAAGCTCACCGGTTGGAACAGAATTTAATCGAATTTCTCGTTTAACCGGGACTTTTAAAGTTGTTAGTAGCGACCGGTTGAGTGCCGCATTCTCTGTTCGTGCTTGTAAAATGCATATGCACACGAATGGGCAGTGATGATGTAAACGCAGCGAGGGCACTTATGCATGGTACACACAGCGTGTATTCTACTCTGTTACTGCTAATTCGAAACTATGGCAGTACAGTACAAGATAATGTAAAATTAACCTGTGAGCGTAGTGGCCTATCGTATTTTGACGCTGTTTGGTTTGCCGTTGTAACGAGGAAGCGCATGCGGGAAAGCTACGTGCCGCATAATTCCTGACGCATCGTCGTCGGTACATAAATCGCAGAGAATCGGTTTGTAAGCGAAACCAGACGGACGACGTGCGTGATTTTACGCGAAAACGAGGTATCCTGCACATGGCAACTGTTAAGTTAATATACGATTCACACGCAATCAGTCAAATGATGTAAAATATTATGATGTATGCCATAGAAACAATATCAAAAATATAAAAATGTTATAGATTGTTTTATTATTGTATCTAAATATCTCTGTAAGATTTGGGCATAATTTTCTTATTGATTTAAAAGTCATTTAATTTTCCGTATAACTTTATTCTTACGTAAAATCACGTTCTGTAATTCTGTATTTATAAATTTGATGAGAAAGTAACATTAAGATTTAAATAAAAATTTATTTGGATCCACTTATCTCATTTGAAAGTTATTGATCTAAAATTACAACAAAATATGATTATTTTGCTGCATAAAATTAATTATGTCAAATTATTTGTTTCGTTTTTTGCAGTTAATTTCAAGGTATATTCACAATATGATCAAAATTTTTTGAATGCTATTGGCTGATATTAGTTTTTTTTTATTGATACTTTTAGCTGATAGTAGCTGCGTTTCGATATTCATTGCCAATAAATTATAGTGCACATAACGTAAACTGTAGATATTCAGTACTGACAGCAAATATCGGAACGCAAATATAAGTTAAAATATTCTTAATAACAGAAGATCTTGAAACCCGATGATAGGAACATCAATAAAAAATTCGCTGCGTTCTACAAAGCTTGCTTACAAAGAAGCGAATAGTAGCACCGTATAGAGAATATAATCGATTCCACGACGTGGTTAATTACGAAGTGGAGAATCATCCTATCTTTTAACGACGAAAGTTCGAGGGATGGAAAATAGGGATGAAATAGCCTTCTTGAAGGCGAGGTACGCTTCAATTAGTCAGTGTATATGCAAGTCCTTTGCCTTTAGACGGTGATCTACTTGGAAACCACGAGCCGGCTTTATACACCGTATTCTGAAGGTTTCGCGACGCTGCTTGCAAGCAAATTGAAACGACGCCGTTATTCGTTACTGAGACGGTTAACGGGTGGAAGCTTGGAGCATTGATCCCACGGGAGATGTTACTCACCGAAAGAATTTTCGCCTATAACCTCCGTCTCCTGGCCGTCGCGATATCTCACCCAAATGCAAATTTCAGATAATTCAATTTTAAGTACAGCATTAAGTGAGTTCATTAAAGGCGGAACTCTTGTAATTACTCGCAAAGACATTCTTTATGATCGCAGTTTTATTCAATCTTCAAGAATGTGAGGGCTCAATAGTTTCAAGATGAAAAAATTTCTAGAATTATTATACATACCAAATTCAATAATTATTTATATCGTATCGTTAATAGATTAACAAATTTATTATTCGATGTCATCACATTTATAAACTTCAATATCTAACTTAAGCAATCTCGCGGGAGACGCCGCTCGTTAAAAGAGTTTTTGTCTTACACGTCCTTCGCCATTTTGTTCCTTCCACGTGACGTAAATTTTCTCGAATGTAAATTTTGGATAATTCAGTTTTAAGCCTGGAATTAAGCGAGTTCATTATACGCGAAAACTTTTATTACTCACGAGACCATTTGCTTTAATTAAGTCCTTGTAAACCTCTTGAAAGTTGCGGGGATAAAGTGGTTCGAAACTCGATCACTTTGATTGATTTTTATGTTTTCTGACGCTAACGAGCCAGGAAAGTCTTTCCTTTTCCTTACACATTTTATGACTTTGCATTTCGTAATTTTTCAATGCACTTTTTTTCCGCTCGCAGAATCCTTGAATTAGCCTTTTAACCGACGCGGTCGTGATCGTCGTGTTACAACTGAATGAGTTTTCAAAGGCGCCCTTATCTGCCCGGATTTCCAGATGATCGCCTAATATGAAAGCTTTTTTTTTGCTGTCGATCGATAGGCGATTCGCCGTTTCAATATTCGTTATGAGGCGTCGCGCGAAATTCAATGAAAATTCCGGAAGCAGCTTGTGACTCACACAATTGCTCTCCCTTTTGGTTTTCTCCTCTGCCACGCCCTTTGTCCCTTCTCCCTTTTTTTTACATTTCGATAATTGAACCATTTACCAAATCAATAGATGACATCGGTCGGATCTTGTTTTTCCAAGCGTTAAAGATGTAGACCTTTGAAATTCCAATCAATCGATCTTTTTAGGGCGGAACAAGGTTGACTGTGCCGATCTCGGTGCTTTTGTGAAATACCCATTTCTCTATTGGAATGTTTTTTTCACCCTTTTAATCGATTGTTTGGTACGAACTCTGATTTTCGAATAAGCGGCATGCACTTGCGTCACCAATCGACAAATCTACAATCTACGCGCACAGATTATTGAACTGTGTAACATTCGATTTTATATAGCCGCGTAATTTATCGATCCGACAGCGATATCGGTATCTGTTATTACTTGTCGCAAATGCGAGTGCTTGTTTCTGAATGAAGTTATTAAGGAAAAAAGAGAAAAAAGTAGCAATACCGGAGCGAAATTCTCAATTACGGTGCGATGTAATGTGGAAAAGTGTTCTGGAAATTATTCGTCGGATAATAACGAGCGAGCTTCATAAATATGAAGAAAAGTTTGACGCTTTGTTTCAGCTAATTCAATCTTTAATTGGACAGAATTGTGAACGCTGCATATTAATGCTTTGAATTATCAATTGATATTATAAAACGAGAGGAGGAAAAATTTTTTCGTTTATTTAAAAGAAAGGGAAAAAGTGAGGAAAAGAATAATAGCAATTGTTATTGAAGAAAAATGTTAATTCTCGGGGTCTCTTGTTATGAAGTTTTCTATTTATTATCTTCAATTAATTTCATAAGCAATACACTTGCACAATAAATTGCAACGATAATCTGCGAAATTGCGCATATTCGTATTTACTAATATTTTATATAACATTTTAACAACGTAATAACATAATAACGTTTTATTTTAAATTTTACTTTTATTTTATATAACAGATTTTATAACAACTAAATACTGTTAAATAATTGATGCTTTTTGCAAAATGGAATTACTATATATTAGGATATTATAATTATAATGAAATAATGGTCTCAAGAGAATAAATTCACAACGTCTCTTGCTCTCTGATGTTAGATGCGCATTACGATTTTTCCGCGAAACAAAAGTTGTGCAAATATAGCCTACCTTCGCTGTTACACTCCTCTTATTCCCACGATGCTGATATTGCGTGCGCGTAGCAGTGATAAGAAATTAGACGAGCGCGACAAGAACAGCCGTGGCCTACTTCGAGTAATAAACGAGAACGCGTGGCAATCGTGTTTTGAAATATAGCTACGTAAAGCACAAAGTAAATAAAATGGGCAGAAAGAAAACGAAATAAAGCATGAAATATTCCTGACACTTGATATCTTTTTATGCAGCGGACATCCTCTTGCCGTAACAATATCAAGATATTTTTATCCGTGCATTACTGAGTCGCGATCCTTTGAGACTTACCAGTGTAACGTACATTTATATTAAATTAAAAATTAAACAAGTCTTTTTTTTCTACCGACTTTATGATTTTATATTTTTGTAGTATAATTCTATTCCCTCTTCCGAAATACACTCCGATGAATACTGGTCTCTCCGACAAATTTATACTAGTCTGCTACGTTGGTAATAACTTCTCTACCATGGAAAAACGCAATAACGTACAATTTGGCCTTTCGAGACTTTGGAGCCGTGGTATTGCTACAGTTAAGCGCGCTATGAGACGAGTAATCCCCTCGCGTTCAAGAAACAATGGCATAAAGCAGGAAGCGATAGCGAAACTTCCGATTTCGCGATGCATAGGGTGAACCTCTTTTACGAACTACTCGATTTATCTTGTATAACGGGATGGGCCGCAATAAAACTCGCGACACAATTTCGCCGAGGTAGCCGAGCGTAACGCGTACGTGGTGCTTAACATAATTCGCGAGGCGAATCGCCAAGGCTCGCGTACATTTGCCAGATCGCGCGCATTGTTTTCCACCAGCCGATAATCGTATACAACGGGCGCGGAAAACGCTCCCAGGACACGATGGTTTCTCGTGAAGGAAGTGCAAAGAATTCTGAGTAAGTGCGATTCAAGATGGCTCCGCGCCAAACAATCCGTACAAGCTCGCTGGGAGTTTCCTCATCGAGTCAACGGGAAATGTAAAAGAGTCGCTTCCGCGAAACAGACGGACGGAAATGGCGGATGACGGGGGGGAAAATACAGGACGGATGCAACGCGGATTGAAATCGATACCGGGGACGGACCGCTGACGGTGAGAAGGATAAAATGGTCGTGCGATGGATAGAGTGAAATTAGAAGAAGAGAGATCATTTACGAAGAATATATATGCATATTATCGGATGCATATGTGTAGAAATAGATAGTAATATTATATAAGATTATGTTATGATAGAAAAGACTGATAGATCTTTTATTTATAATTAAAATTAGTAAAATCGCTAAAGTGGTAATTTTGTTGAGTTCGTTTTATCGACGTAAATGTGTGTTTTAATAAAACTGATCTAATTTCTTAAAATTCATTTTGTAACTAGATAAGTGTCTAACAGCCTAAATTACTCATATTTAAAACTTACATATATAAGAATGTGCCTCTTATGACACTATATAAAATTACATTATTTATCGAAGGAATAAATAATTCTAATATTAAAGTGCTGAAGCCATCAATTTTATTGAAGCTATTTTTGTTATAATACTTTCTGAGTTGTTTTCTAGTAAAATAAACGTGT